>ERZ894199.206-NODE-206-length-31737-cov-137.740547_pt1 | contig 31737 bp, 33 predicted proteins | sample MGYA00380285_ERZ894199 | MGnify/ENA primary metagenome ERZ894199 (study PRJEB32331, sample SAMN06328447) | human gut metagenome | biome: human gut microbiome; feature: stool | host: Homo sapiens | collected 2012-01-17 ... | reverse complement strand
TAAGTGATAAAATGCATTATTATAGCAAAGTCACCAAATTGCTGGTTAAGCCAAACGATTTATTCGATTAACCTATCTTATTGAACCATTGCAGGAAATGGTGGATGGACGAAATGAGAATGAGATTAAAATTGCATTTAATCCCGCTGTTGAATTGTCATATTTAACGGAATCGGAACAATTTGATTTGGTAAATGCGATTATTGAAAATCAAAGGACTCCATCATTAGCTCAATGTCAGGAATTCAAGCGATTAAGTCATGATGGTGAGTTAACTGCAGACTTTATTGAAGATACGCTTTCTGAGGAAAAACCAAACCAAAGAGAGAAACTATCTTTTCAAATGAAGGAAATTGATAAATATTTTCCCAAGGACTACACACCAGGCAAGAAGAAGGATTTGATGATTCACTTGCTGGAAAACTGGGCAAAGAAAAAATCACGAGAACAAGAGCGATAATTGAATGTAGAAATTGCTTTGTTCGTACTTGTGATTGTTCCAAACTGTTGGAGGGGCAGTTTGTCTTTGCGTGGTGAGGTGTGACTTTTACCTCCCCTAAAACCCCTCCTACCTACCGAAAGAATCTTATTACCTACCGAAAAAGAAAAAATGTTTGTTATCTAGTAAGAATAAATATTTGTATGTTGGTAAATAAAATTTATATTGAGTATTTTTAAATAAAGAGATGTTATTAAGAAATACAAATGGAGGTAAATCAAATGAAGAAGTTAATTGTTTCAGTGATTAGTACTGTGATGATGATTGGAGCAGGGGTAGCATTTAAATCAAATCAAGATGTTTCTACTGTGGAAAAGTCTTCTCAAGAAACAATGAGTGTTGAAAAGAAGAAATCAAAAGTTAGTAAACATGAAGATGTTGACAAAGAGGAATCAAAAACAAATGAAATTCAGGTTAAGGAAGAAAATACAACCAATAAAAGTTATTCAAAAAAAAGTGTTTCTTCTGGCACAAAAAAACAAGATACTCAAAGTAATGATACTTCAAAGAGTAATATGAAATCGGATACAAAAGTAATTGATTCTGGTAATAACAATTCTTCTACTACGAATGATTCAGTACAACAAACCACCTCAAAAGAAGAAACTGTTGTTGAACCAACACCTGCACCAGAAACAGTACAACCAAATTATGCATGTCCAGGAGGAGTTAATCAAAATGTTTCCTGTGATGTGATCTTAGATAGTAACTTCTATTATGCAACGTATGGTTCTATGTCTGAAGCAGAATCAGCAGGAGAATACTATTTGAATGATGTGATGTACATTGGGAATGCTGAAATAACAAATTATTCAGTGCAGCCCGTGTATCGAAATGATCATAGTATTGCCTATTACGGATTAAATCTTTGGAGCAATGGAAGTTTGATTCAATAAAAAAGGTCTATGAGAAAAAATCATTCAATTTGTATCTTATTAGTAAAAAGGATATATTATAACTGAAGAGTCGGTATGGAGACTATAAACCCATGCCATTGGTCGGAACAAAGACCTAAAATTTGTTCCAGTGCAGAGAAAACTGCTAAACATCTTAAAAGGCGAGTAATCGCCTTTTAATTTTAGAAAGAGAGTATTGTATGGATAATATTTCACTTAAACAATGGAAATGAACAAATATTATCTTATGATCATAAAGATATTTATCACTTGATATCAAAAAACTTAATCTAAATGAAATACATTATTTTAGCGAGGAAAAATTCTCGCTTTTTTTGTTGCAACAGCCTAAAGGAAAGGAAAAAGAATATGAAAAACATATTGAAGAAAGGTAGTAAATTTTTTCTAACAGCATTAGTTATTCTCAATTCGTTGATGAATACTCTACCGGTACATGCTGAAGAAACGACTACGGATGAAAATGATTTAGATACGATTGTAGAACTTGGAAATGCAGAAGATGTATTTCCTGATTTGATGCCTCAGTCTGATGGAATCTCATTAACGGATACAACAGGAACAGGCAGTATTTATGCAATGATCCATATTGCCAATCAGTATGGATTTGATTATGTACAGCAATTGTATGTTGGGGATAAGACAGTATTCTGTATTGAACCTATGCAGCTTTTTACAGAAGGCTTGGATTATCATCAGGATACTGCAAAATGGGATGAATTATCTGAACAAACTCGTCAGAATATCTGGGAAATCAATTATTATGGATACAGCTATTCTGGTCATCAAACAGAAAAATACTATGTCGCAACTCAGGTTATGATTTGGCAGGCAGTGACTGGAACATGGTATCAGCCTTACTATACAGATGGAACTACAGTGTATGATATTTCAAATGAGGTAGCAGTCATCAACAATTTACGTACTCAGCCTCAAGGTAGACCATCATTCAATAATCAAACAATCAAGATGGGATTGAATACACCGGTGACATTAACGGATACAAAGGGGACTTTAGCAAACTATTCAATCACAAGCTCAAATGGAATTCGTGCTTCTGTAAATGGAAACAATCTTACAGTAGCTATCACATCTGAAAATTATGATAAGAGTATTACTTTTTCACGTAATTTTACAGCACGAGATGTAAATGTTATCTATGGATCAGGTGGATATCAAAGAGTTATTTATTTAGCATCGAGGCGAGATCCTTCTCCAAACTTTAAATTAAATTTCGATTTGATGTATGCAGATATTGAAGTTGAAAAACAGGATTCTCAAACCGGTACTAAGACTCAAGGAGATGCTACTTTCAATGGAGCAACATTTGCGATTAAAGATACAAGTGGAAATGTACTTGAAACCATCACAACAAATGGATCAAAAGCTAAATCAAAAAAATATCCAGTTGGAACAACTTTGAATGTATGTGAGGTTACTTCTCCTGAAGGATATTTAACTAACAGTTTTTGTAATACAGTAGAACTTAAATATTCAGGTGATAACACACCTAGTACATTCTATACAACAGTTAAAGATCAGGTTATTAAGGGTCGAATTGAAATTGCGAAAACGATTGATAAAGAGAAATATGGATTATTCCAAAGCAATGTTCAAAAGCCGGGTGAAGGATTTAAATTTGATATTATTTTAAAATCGACAGGTAAAGTCGTATCAACATTGACTACGGATGAAGATGGTCGAGCTATTAGTGATTATCTTCCTTATGGAACATATATTGTAAAAGAACATGAAACAACTGGCTATGATACATTAAAACCTTTTGAAGTAAAGATTGATCAAAATGAGAAGACATATTTCTATAACATCTACAACGATACGATCAAAGCTGAATTGACTGTCTACAAAACGGACAGTGAAACTGGAAAACGCATTCCGGCAGCTGGAGTAGAATTCAAAATCAAAGATGCAGATGGTAATTATGTAACACAGGAAGTAACATATCCTAAAAAAGAAACTACAGATGTATTTAAAACGGATGAAGATGGTTCTGTACATTTACCTTCTCCATTAAAGTATGGTGAATATAAATTAGTGGAGATCAAAGCACCTCATGGTTATGTATTAAAGAATACAGAAATCCCAATCAATGTGGATGGTTCTAGTGCAGAAATCTTTATGAATTTTGACAATAAAACACAAAAAGGCCAGGTCTATGTGGAAAAGACAGGTGAGATGTTGTCAGGAGCAAAAGAATCTGAAACAGATTATGGAACTTTGTATACTCCAGAATACAAAGAAAAATATTTATCTGGTGTCACTTATGAAATTACAGCACGTGAAGATATTGTAACTCCAGAAGGAACTGTATGGTTCCACAAAGGAGATGTAGTTGATACATTAACAACAGGGGATGGTGTAACAACTTCAGCTTTACTTCAATTAGGTAAGTATTCTATTAAAGAAACAGCAACACAAACTGGTTTCGTGTTAGATGGAAACACATATGATTTTGATATTGAATATGCCGGTCAGATGATTGATGTTGTTGAAATCAAACAATCTTATGTAAATGAAAGACAAAAATTAGATTTGCAGATTACTAAAACATTTGAAGGTGAAGATAAGGATGCATATAAAGATGTTATCTTTGGTGTTTATTCTAAAAATGATATTGCTTTAAGCGACAAAGTAATTATTCCTGCAAATGGATTGGTTGGAACATTAACGATTGATGAAGATGGTAAGAACATTGAACAATTGGATCTTCCAACAGGCGAATACTATGTTAAGGAATTGGAAACAAATGTAGGTTTCAAATTGGATGAAGAAAAGCATGACTTTACTTTTGATTATGATGCAGATACATCTAAACCTACTGTAACAGTTTCAATGGATCTTTATAATGAAAAACGCCGTTTAGAATTGGATGTCAATAAAGTGGATAAAGATCATCATGATCATTTCTTGAATGGAGCAATTTTTGAAGTATATGATAAGACAGCAGATGCTTATGTTACTACTTTAGCAAGTGGTCAATTGATGATTACTGGAGAAGATAAAGAGGAAGAGTATGAAATCTCTAAAAAAGAAGACTTCTCTAAAATCATCAAGACGGTAAAAACAGATGAAAACAAACAGATTGTTTTAGATATTGATGATGGAACATATTATTCTAGAAAAGTTGGAGATGACAAGGTAACAAAGCATATTGTAAAAGATGGAAAAGCAGTATTAGCGGATGCTATTTATGGACATGAATATGAGTTCAAAGAAATTAAAGCACCTACTTCTTATCAATTAGCTGATAAGTCTAAAGCTTATAAAGTAGAGGCGGATGAGGAAACTGATACAATTATTTATTATTTTGAAAATGCTCGTATCGTTGTTCCAAATACAGGGGTATAAATAGTATGAAATATAAAAAAATAAAAATAGCAGCTGCGTTAGTTGTAGTGGGATTGATTGGTGGAGTTATATACAATCAGGTTACTGCAAAGAAATCTTATGACTATTCGGATTATTATGTAGAAACGAAAACGACTAAAAAAGAATCAAATAAAGAGAATGAGAAAGCTTCTGAAAAGGAGCTTTCTTTATCTTTATTGAAAAAAACAAATAAAGATGTTGTGGGTATTTTAGAATTTGATGATCGAGTTATTTATGAGCCGATTGTACAAGCTCCAAATAATGATTATTATGTTCGTAAAAATATCAACAAAGAATATGCCAATGCCGGAATACCATTTGTATCAGCAGATGGAAATATAGATTCAAAAAATGTTGTAATCTATGGTCATTCTAGTAAATGGGATAACATTATTTTTACTCCTTTGATGAGTTATACGGATCAGAACTATTATAAAAAACATGATACATTTAAATTCATTACAGAAGATGAAACTAGAATATATCAGATTTTTGGAGTGATGAATATTGATTTAAATGACTTGAATGATTCTTTAGAATTTACACAAACAGAATGGGATTCAATAAATTCATTTAATGCATTTATATCAGATTCCATTAATAGGGGATTGTATAAGACGGGTGTTTCAGTAAATAAAGATGATCAATTAATGACATTGGTTACTTGTGATACAAGAGATAACAATAAGAGAATTGTAATTCTAGCTAAATTGGTTAATATAGCAAATGTTTAAAAACTAAGGTGTATGATATTATTTAGCTAGATAAATTAGAAGTTATGGAGGGAGTAAATATGCTAGATAAAAAAGAGTTTGATCTTTGGGCAGATGGTTACGACAAAACTGTCGGCATTTCTGATGAGAAAAACACATATCCTTTTGCTGGTTACAAAAAGGTACTTGGATTCATTTTTCAGACTATAATGAAAACTGAAAATGCTATTGTTTTGGATATTGGGTTCGGGACAGGTACATTAACAACAAAGCTATATGAGCAAGGATGTTCCATATATGGACAGGACTTTTCATCTAGGATGATTGAGTTGGCATCTGAGAAAATGCCCAATGCACATTTATATCAGGGGGACTTTTCAAAAGGGCTTGTCGAACCGTTGCGTAACTTTCGATATGATTATATTGTTGCGACATACTCTTTGCATCATTTGACGGATGCACAAAAGAACGAATTCCTTTTAGACTTGCGTAACTACTTGAAGGAAAATGGTAAAATTATAATTGGTGATGTTGCCTTTGAAACACGAAAGGATTTAGAACAGTGTAAATTGAAGGCAGGAGACACATGGGATAATGATGAAATCTACTTTGTCGTTGAAGAACTGAGAAAAGAATTTCCGGATCTTTCATTTACACAAATGTCCGATTGCGCAGGAGTCCTGATTTTAGACTGACAAATTCCAATTTGGGGATGAAAGAATTGATAAAATAATGAACATTAAACAACAAGAAGTGGCTCAAATGAATATGGTGGAATGGTTATCAGATTCGCAAGAATTAGGTAAAAAGCCATCTAAAATTGAATTTGTTAAAGAATTTGAATTGTATGAGATGCATTATTATATTTTTAAATTTAAGAGAAGTCTATTTACTTCATGGCTTGTTGGGGTTAGTGGCGGTTATGTAGATAATGATCTTGTACCGTGCGGACATACTTTCAGTGATATGAAAAAATATAATGCAACTACTGCGCAAAATGATTGTATTGATATGATAGAAAGAATTCGTTCTTATTGGATGGAACAAGCAAAAAGCTACACGTAGCAATAGTATTTACTTTCTTACTATGAAATTTTGATTGCTTTATAGTATTTTTTTGATTGTTAAAAGAATTCTATGTCATAATTTTTATAAAGGTTGGTGGATATTTTGGAAATTAAAAACATAATTGGTGAAACAACAGAATATGATAAAAAGTTAAAATTAGAAGTTAAAAAACCTAAAAGCTGGTGTAAAAGCATCAGTGCTTTTGCGAATACTTTAGGAGGTTTCTTAATCTTTGGAATTTCAGATGATAATCAAATCGTTGGTTTAGAAACTCCGGATAAAGATGCTGAACTTATCAGCGAAATCATTAAAACAAGATTAAATCCGATTCCAGAGTTTAAAATTTCTTTTCATACTGAAGATGGAAATGTTCTTTTAATTGTTCAGGTATTCAAAGGAGAAGAAACACCTTACTATTATTCAGGAGACGGATTACTTGAAGCTTATGTTCGTATTGGTAATGAAAGTGCAAAAGCGTCTCCTATCGAATTAAAACGCCTTGTTTTAAGAGGGCGTAACACAACATTTGATTCTCAAAATTCAATGTATAAAGTTGATGATTATGCCTTTTCTAAACTCAGAGAAAGATATAAAAAATGGACAGGCAATAGTTTTGACGAAAAAGATCTCGTTTCATTTGGACTAGCAACCGAAGATGGTTATCTTACAAATGCAGGTGCTTTAATTGCGGATGAAAGCCCAATTCGCTATTCAAGAATCTTTTGTACACGTTGGAATGGGTTGAATAAAAGCGGAGGTACTTTCGATGCATTAGATGATGCTGAATATGAAGGCAGTGTTATTTCTTTAATAGACAATGGTGAAGCCTTCATTAAAAGAAATGCCAAAATGATGTGGAAAAAGACAGCAAATTCTAGAGAAGAAATGCCAGAATATGTTGAACGTAGTTACCACGAAGCATTAGTCAATGCGATAGCACATAGAGATTATTTGATTAATGGAAGTGAAGTTCACATTGATATTTATGATGATCGTTTGGAAATTTATTCTCCAGGTGGCATGCCAGATGGCTCTAACATCCAAGAAAGAGATCCCGTAACAGTACCATCCACTCGAAGAAATCCAGTATTAGCAGATGTATTTAATCGGCTTGGATATATGGAACGTAAAGGCAGTGGATTTGCAAAAATCTTAGATAATTATGCTTTTCAAGTGAACTATACTGATGAAAAGAAACCCTATTTCAGATCCGATAGATACCAATTTACTGTTATTATGCCAAATTTAAATTATCGTGGCACTCAAGATGGCACTCAAGATGGCACTCAAGATGGCACTCAAGATTTTGATACACTAATAATGAACATGATTGAAGAAAACAATAAAATCAGTGCAAAAATCATGGCCGAAAAATTAGGTGTCAGTTTAAGAACAGTTCGACGCCTCATTAAAGAAAATGATCAAATTGAATATGTGGGACATGGATTTAGCGGATATTGGAAAATTAAATAGTTTCCTAGAAAGAAGTGATTTTATTTGACATATATACGTTGTCCTCATTGTGGACATGAAACAGCATAAATCATTTATGGCTTTCCTGTAATGGATGACAAACTTCAAAAAGATATTGATGAACAGAGAGTATATCTTGCAGGTTGCGAAAAGATGATTCCTCCTGCATCTCGTCATTGTTTCTATTGTAATCAAGATGTTTATTATTCATTCTTGCCTGTTGATGAAGCTGAAACTACTTGTGTTGAATTTAAAATTGGTGAATTTCATCAAGGTTATCAAAAAATCATTGTCGAGAAGAAAGAAAATCGATTCATTGCAACTTATATTGATTCTCTTACTAATTTAGAGTGTGAAACAAATATTGATTTAACTGAAAAGGAATATAAGAAGTTTATCCATAATATATATTCTACATTAAAGAATGGAATGAAAACTATGATGATTTAGATATTTGTGATGAAACAACCTGGTCTATCGTTATAAAAACAATTAACAGTTTAGGTTTACCTGAGCTTCGATAAGCATTAGCACTTCAGCTAGTGCTTTTCTTTTTGCCTGATTTAGAAAGGATGGTGATGTTATGGCAGAATTTAAATCTCAAGATGAGAAAACTAAACAGGCTTTTTCAATGATTGAGCAAGGAGTAAAGGATGTTTATTCTTCTGAATCGTTTAAACAGTATCTATCTTGTTTAAGTAAGTTTCATAGTTATTCTTTGAATAATACCTTATTAATATTGTCACAGAAACCGGAGGCTAGTTTGGTAGCTGGATATCGTGCTTGGCAGACAAATTTTAATCGTCATGTAAATAAGGGTGAAAAAGGATTGATGATTCTAGCTCCGGTAACAACAAAAGAAGATAGATTAATGAATAAACATGATGAGAATGGGAATGTGATTTTAGATGAGTCTGGAAATCCGATTCAGGAAATGCGTGTAGTTAATCTGACTCATTTTAAGACAACGACAGTCTTTGATATTTCACAAACTTCAGGAGATCCTCTTCCATCTTTAGTGCATGATTTGACAGGTTCTAGTAATGAAGTGAAAGCAATTATTCAAACTATTCAGTCTGTATGCACAATACCAATTGAATTTAAAACAGAAACTGAAGATCTTAGTTTTATGACTGGAGCTAAAGGATATTATTCGCCAAGGAAAGATAAGATTGTCATTAATAAGGATTTAGAGGATTTACAAACCGCAAAAACATTAATACATGAGTATGCTCACAGCATACTTCATAAAGAAACAGATAAAAATCAAAGCCAACGAGAAATTGAAGCCGAATCGTTGGCTTTTGTCATTTGTGATCATTTTGGAATTGATACTTCTGAATATTCATTCGGCTATATCGCGAGTTATGCTAACAAGGATTACAGTGAATTGAAATCTATTTTAGTGAACATTCAGAGTAAAGCACACGAAATGATTGAATTAATAGAACCTGTGTTTAAGGAGAATTTGCATATGCTAGAAAAGGAAAATCAATATATTACTCCAGTAGAAATGGAAGAATTGAATCATGATATTGTACTTAAAGTTACATCCGTGATGGAAAAGTATAAAGAAGTTATGTCGGATTCAAATATCACAACTTCAGATATTCATGAAACGATTGATCAAGAAATCTCGAGTCTTTTGACAGATAACAAAGAATATAGAGTACAAGATCATTTGTATCAGAATAATGAGGTCTATCAATTTGCTTTGCATAGTGCTTGTTATGATGCATTTATGAATGAAGAGTTTGATCCAAAACAATCCTGGTTTATGGATCATTCGATTGAAAGAAGAAACTATGAGCTATTCGAAAAAATAGCCAGTCCATTATTAACAAACAGTGCATATTATATGAAATATGGAACACCTAATTATATGGATTTAAATATCGAAATTATTGGGGATGATCGATTGGCTATGGCTCATAACTATGTTTTAAATGGGGATGTGATGGCTGATCCAGATGTTGAATTTACTGTTGATAAAAAGAACAGGATGCTATATCCACAAACCTATCAGCAGGATTCACTTCAATACTTTGAAAGAGTAGATGGGGATTCAAATCGTGCTCGAGAACTGAATCATTTTATGCATGAATGGCTCACAAATGTTGTTGATCAAAAGTATAAAGTGCAAACTATTTATACGGAAGACAAAGAACTTTCTTTCAAAGAAAATCCAAATGCTGTAAGAAGCTTTTGTAAACAGAATGGTATAGGAATGATGGCACCTAAACTAAAGGAGTTGGAAAAATGAGCAAAAAGTTTATTCGGAAATCGGTTCTTGAAAATATTAGGACACTATCGGCATTTGATTATTTAAATAACTATCATCCTTCACTATTAGTAAAAAATGGAAAGAAGGATTACTATCATAGAGAACATGAGTCATTGCACTTTTCAAACGGCAAGTGGTATTGGTGGTCGCAAGGTGTAGGTGGTACGACTGCATTGGATTATTTGATTGCTGTAGAAGGATATGATTTTAAAGAAGCGTGTAACTATTTAGCAAGTTTAATGAACATTAGTGATCCGGTTGTAACGTATTATCATAAAAAAGAAACTAAACCATTTGAGCTTCCTGAGAAAGATAAAAACAATAATTTAGTGATTCGTTATTTGTGTGAAACGCGAAAAATAGATAGAGAAATTGTTGATTATTTTATATCTAAAGGGATGCTTTATCAGTCAGCAAATTTTCGAAACGCTGTGTTTGTTGGATATGATGGTGATATGCCAGCTTATGCATTTAAGCGAAATATATTTAAAGATTTTAAATTAGAACATACAGGAAGTAATAAGGCGTTTAGTTTTAATTATCAAAATAAAGAAAGCAATGTTCTTCATATTTTTGAAGCAGCTATTGATTTATTGTCTTATATGACACTATTAAAAATGGAGGATATTGATTACAGGTCTTTTAATTATTTATCTTTAGGTGGAGCTTGTGAAAAGATAGCAGAAAAAAATGAAGCTGATATGCCAATAGCATTAAAAGCCTTTTTAGAAAGAAATCCCAATGTTCAAATTATTGTTTTCCATTTGGATAATGATGAAGTAGGTAGAGGTGCAACACAAAAGATTATGATGATTGCAAGACGTAACTATCAATGTTTTGATAATCATCCTGTGATTTTTAAAGATGTAAATGAGGAATTAGTAAGCATAAAAATATGAATCAACATTCAAATTGACAATCACTTGTACGCTTGCTAAAGTAGAGTTGTAAAAAGAAGTACATTACTAGCTAATTGGTTAGTTAGTATGAAAGTTTGCCGCTGACCAATATGCGGGGTATAAATGGTTGGGTTGAAAGTTTACCGCTGACCAATATGCGGAATATAAATGGTTGGGTTGAAAGTAAAATCCTTCGCCATTAGGTGAAGGATTTTTCGTTACAAAATATCTTCAAAACATTTATTACTTTTTGAAGATAATGAGGATACAAAATAATGTAATTGTGATTAATAAGTAATGTTTTTTATATACAATAGCAATGAAATTGCATATAATTTAAATATGGAGGTGATGCTGTATGTCTACTATTCAAGTAAGAGTGGATGATGATTTAAAATCTAAGGCAGATGCATTATTTAAGGAATTAGGTACAGATACAACGAGTGCAATTCGTATGTTTTTAACTCAAGCAGTTGCTTATGATGGAATTCCTTTTGAAATTAAAAAATTTAATAAAACACAAGAAATGAAAATTATGACAGAAGATGAGTTTTTGGATAGACTTGCTTCTTCTAGAGTTCAATCTAGAGAAGGAAAAGTAATAGATGCAGATATAGCAATAGATAGCATTAGAAATAAATATGGATTATAAAGTAATATTTACTGAAAATGCAATGGAAGATATGGATTCTATTGTAGAATATCTTCTTTTTCACTTGCGTAATAAACAAGCGGCAAATCATTTTATCGATTCTGTTGAAAATGGAAAGTTCGTATTAAGTAATTCTGCTGAGTCATTTCAACTGTGCTTGAATCCGAGACTTCGAAGCAAGGGATATCGAAGATTGAATTTAGATAAAACTAAATATTTCTTATTGTACCGTACTGAAAATTCAATAGTTTTTATAGATGGTATTTATCATCAATTACAAGATTACGAAAATAAAATTAAATAATTCTTTTTGAGAAAGTTTACGCTTTCTCTTTTTTATTACACAAATTTAGAAAGAGGTGGATTAATTTGAATAAACAATTTGATTTATTTCAAAAAATGAAGATCAAAGAGGTTTGTGAAAATATTAGTCGTATGACTTATGCATACATCAATCCAGACACAAAACAACCAACCGTAGTGCCATCAAAGCATTATAAAGATATTTTAGATCAGCCGGTTGAAGTATTGGTTAATGATCAAGTGAAAAAACAATTTTTAAATATTATGTTTAAACAAATGAAAACATTAAAAGAAGAAGAACCCATCTTGTTTAATGAAACACTGTTATTGATGGATTTGAATAAGACTCCAGATAGCTTGGAACTAAATGAAGAAGCAGCATTAAAGATAACGGCCACAGAATTAGTGGAAAGTGAGAAAACACAAAAGAAAAAATTCCATTTAGTTGATAATGCATATTTGGATTCATACGAAGCAACAAAGAATGATAGTGAATTGATGGCTCAGATATTTAAAGAGCAACAAAATGATCGTGTTTATTCTGTTGAATTAGATGAGATGGAAATGGAAAAACCTAAGTCAAAAGGAGGAAAAAAGAATGACTTACAACACTAGAATTTATAATTATTCAAATTTAAAATCTGAAGACAAACAAATTGTTCAGGCACAATTGTTAATGTTTGAAACTGTAGAAGACACAATTACAGAATATATGTATCGTAGAGAATCTTCTACAAATATTTTGGATGCAGTTTCTTATGAAGAAGGAATTAAAGCTTTAGAACAAGTACAACAAAATATGTTTAGTGATATTGTAGAATATATTGTTTACGCAATTGACAGTTATGAAGAAGATGTGGACGAAGTTGATACACAGGATCCGCTTTTTGGCTTGTATCAAGAAGTTGAGGATATTGATAATGAATGATTTAGAAACGTGTGATTTTAATACAGTCAATCTTGAAAGATTGGCTTTTTATTTTGAAAAATTAGAAGAAGGAGAGGACGAATAATATGATTCACAATGATAAAGTTTTAGAAGATGTGAATGCATTACTTGATTACGATTCAGTTAAAGATTTCTTATTCATGAATGTAATTAATGCAGAAACTAATAAAGAAGAATTATCTATGGAGCCACATACAGTTATTGGAGATTTAGCGATTGTATATAGAGTGATGATTAAAACAACTGATGATCAATTTTGCTCAGCTAGAGTTACAAATGAAATGCTTGATCATTATGGTATTGATGTATCGCAGTTGCACAATGATGCATTGATTTCATCACCAAATATGATGAAACCAGAAATTATTCCACTAGAAACATTGCTGACTGGAGTTCCAGAACAAGAAGCATGGCAACATGAAGACAAGCATTTTGTAGTTTTGACAAATGAACATAGAACGGATGGAGCAGCAACAATTTTTTATTCCGGAGTTTTGAATGATCTAGCTGAAAAATTAGGACATGATCTTTATATTGTTCCTTCTTCAACAGATGAATGTTTAGCATTATGTGATTCTCCAACATTGAATATAGATCGTTTGAAAGAAATGCTTTTACTTATGAATGGTCCTAGTTTTATGGATCAAGATAAAAAGCTATCTGATATTTTATATCATTATGATAAGGATAATCATGTTTTAGAGAAATCAGATGATTATGAAAAGAGAATCAACAAACAGAAATATTCACAATTGCTTCATTAAGATTTGGAGAATTGAAAATGATTAAATACGAAGATATCGTTAAGCGAATTTCGTTTATTGAAAAAAGAAAAATTAAAAATGAGGAAAAGATAAAATTTCTAATAGAAGAAAATAATACCTTATCTTCAAATTTAAAATTACTAAATCAGAAAAAAGAAATGTTAGAAAAAATGAATCAGGATCTAGCAGACCTTATACCTGATAAGAAAAAGGCTGCAGACAATTAGTGTCTACAGTTGTAGCAAGCAACGTCTTTGGATATCCAAAGACAAGTATTTAGGGAACATCCCTAAGACCCTGAGTTATCAAAATTGATGGTAGCTCTTTTTTTGTTGGAGGTGAATATTAAATATGAGTACAGTAACAATTAGTTTATTAAGTTTCCTGGGCGGTTTGATTATTGGGGCTTTCTATATTTTGTTTATACAAGGTGCTTTTTATAAAGATGCGGAAAAGAAATAAACAATTTGTCATTCGCTTATCGGATAGTGAATGGAATCATCTAAATGAATTAGTGAAATATTCAGGACAATCTAGAGAATCCTATTTACGTATGTGTATAAACGGTTTGGTTCCTAGACCAGCACCTAGTGTTGAGCTTGTAAAAGTAACTCAAGTATTAAGACAAATTGCTGATTCTTTAAGTGATATTTCAAAATGCGTTTATGCACAAAATGGTATTGATGAATCAATGTACATTCATAATTTTGAATTGCTTCAAAATCAAATTAACGAGATTATGATTTTGATACGTGAACCTACGGAATTAAAATTTCCTATAACACAATAAACAAACATTTAAATTCGGCATGCCAAGTTAAAAATATGGTAAGCATATATTTGAGAATTTAAGCCATACTAAAAGTATAAGTAAAAATACTCATTTGATTTTGATTGTATTATTGAGTCAAGTTGTGTATGATTTGAATTGAGGTGACTCCATAATGACCAAATATTTTGAAAACGAAATAATCGAATTAAAGCGAGAGCTTATTGATGAAGTAAAAAGTGAAATCGTAGCTTTCTTAAATAGTGAAGGCGGCACTATTTATGTTGGTGTTGAAGACGATGGAACTGTACTTGGATTTCATGATGACAAAATAAAAGATAATCTGGATTTAAAACTCGGAAACTGGATTCAAGAAGCCTTTTTTCCAAAGCCGTCTGGTCTTATTAATTATCTTTTCAACGAAGATGATGTCTTAGAAATCCAAATTGCAAAAGGCACTAATAAGCCATATTATTTACGTGAAAAAGGTCCAAAGCCAAGCGGTGTTTACATTCGCGTAGGTCGTAGTAAACGAAAAGCTAACGAAGATGAAATATTACGCATGATTATGAAATCTCATAAATACAGTTATGAAGAAGATATTTCTGACGAACAAGATCTTACATTCAAATCTTTTTCTCGAACTTTAGAAGATAATGAAATGAAACTTACAACTCGTTTAATGAATTCACTTGGTTTTAAAACAAAATCCGGTGAATATACAAATCTTGCCTATTTATTATCGGATCAATCAGAAATTGTTGTTAAAGTAGCTGAATATGATTCAAACCTAAATTTTAAAATCAAGAAAAGCTTTAAAGGATCTCTGGTTACGATATTGAAAAATGTTGAGGAACAAGCAGAACGCTTGAACGATTTACGAGTTGTAATAGATGGCTCTTCTTTCAAGAGAAAAGAAACAAAATCTTATCCTGGAGCCTCTTTACGTGAAATGGTTTTAAATGCAATATGCCATGCTGATTATTTTATACGTTCGAATATCAAAATTGAATTTTTTCCTGATAAAGCCAGAATCACAAGCCCAGGTGGAATATTCAATGCATCCATGGATGATATTATGAATGGAATACAAACATACAGAAATTCAAGGCTTGTACACGTATTTGATAAGCTAGGAATGATTGAAAATTTTGGAACAGGAATTCCAAGAACAATAGAGAGTTACAGTAATTATAATGTGAAGCCTGAATTTAAAGCGACAGAAAATTTCTTTATTGTTACACTACCAAATTTAAATTATGGTAATAATTCTGTAACTGACCCAATAACTGACCCAATAACTGACCCAATAACTGACCCAATAACTGACCCAATATCTAATTTAGGATTAGAAATATTAAAATGCTTAAAAGTATTCCCAGGATTAAATACTTTACAAATTGTTGAGAAAATCAGTCATGAAGATCCATTAATCACGAGAGATAAAGTGAAAAATGAACTAAAACGATATTTAACTAATTATGTTGAACATCATGGTTCTAACAGAAATGGTGGATATTATTTAAAAGATCGGCATAGCAATGAACTAGACAAAGTTGAATAAGCTTTGCCTTTTTTTTATTAAAAAGTGAGCAAATAAAATGAAAGAAGGAGATAAATTGGCAATCACAAAAATATGGGCAGTCAAAGATGATTTGAGAAGAGTTTTAAACTACATTGAAAATCCGGATAAGACAAAAGAAGAACTCAGTGATGGATTAAAAGAAGTGTTGGCATATACAACTCAGGGATATAAAACAAATGAGAAAGAATATATTACTGGAATTAATTGCGAACCTAGTACATCACTAAAACAAATGATGAACACCAAACTTTCCTACAACAAAATGGATGGAAGACTCGCCTTTCATGCAGTGCAATCCTTTAAACCTGGTGAAGTTACTCCTGAAGAATGTCATGCATTAGGTGTGCAATTAGCGAAACAAATGTGGGGAAATCGATTTGAAGTCGTTGTATCTACACATTTAGATAAAGATCATTTGCATAATCACTTTGTTGTGAATTCAGTTTCCTGGGTAGATGGCATGAAGTATGATAACCGGAAAAAAGATATTGATCATTTTCGAGAATTGAATGATGCAATATGTAAACAGCATGGCCTGAGCGTTATTGATAAACCAAAAGGGAAAGCCATGAATTATGGAGAGTGGAATGCAGAAAAAAAGGACGGCATCTATTTTAGAAAGATTATTCGTTATGATGTGGATTCTGTATTAGCGTATGCTAGAACTTTAGATCAAATGAAATCAGGACTTGAAAATATTGGATATGTTGTTAATTTAACTGGCAAGCACTGGACTTTAAAACATCCACAGTCGCAAAGAAAGTTTCGGTTTTATAAACTTGCTCGTGATGGTCGATATGATGAAGAACATATCATGGAACGAATCAACAACAATTATTTATTTCCAATGCAGCCAGTTAAGGATATTGTGCCATGTAAAGAATATCGTGGTGATCATACAAAATTAAAAGGAATCAAGGCTTTATATATTAGATATTGTTTTGAATTAGGAATTATTCGACCTAAAGGAAAACGACAGAAATATCCAAGTCCACAGTTAAGAAAGGATTTGATATACATGGATAAAATCACAAAGGAAAATACTTTTGTAGGCAAGCATAATCTAGAAACAATCGAAGATGTGCTTGCTTTTAAAGTATCTCTAAATAAAGAAATAGAATCTTGGATGAACCAAAGAAGATCCATCTACAATAAAATTAAAAGAACGCGTGATCCAAATTTGAAAAAACAATTAGAAATGGATCGTGATACGTTAACTTCTAAAATTGCACATGGGAAAAAGGAAATCAAAATATGCGAAGATATAGAAAAGAGAGTTCCCGATATTCAAGATAAATTAAAAATGGTGAATGCATTAGAAGATGAGCGTATTCAAACACAAAAAGAATATGAAAGGAGCTTGAATTTATGAACAGTGCAGATACTGCAGATCAAATGATGAAGATGACTTTAGAAGGTATACAGGTTGCTGCTGAAGTTGGTTTAAAAGCAGGCGGCATGGCAGCAAGATCTTTAGCTGTCACTTTATACGCTATTTTAAAAGACAATAAAAAAGTGAAAGGGAAAACCAATTTAAATAACTTATTAAAGTCGGATAAAGAGTTAAAGGTCTTTGCTATTCATCATTCGGATTTAAAAAAGTTTTGTGAAGAAGCGAAACATTACGGAGTTTTATATTCTGTATTGAAAGAAAAGAATAATACAGATGGAATTGTGGATATTATGGTAAAAGCAGAAGATGCTTCTAAAATCTCAAGGATGGTAGACAAGTTTGATTTAGCTACTATCGACACAAAAGCAATTCGTGAATCTGTATTATCACAACAGAGTATAGATGATGCTAAACCACTTAGTGATGAAGAGCACGATGCTTTATTGTCAAAGCTAATGGATGATAAGGAAAACCCCAACAAAGCTCGGACAAGCAAGGACGGTACTCCGTTCGAGCCATCTTCAAAAACATCGAAGAAAGAAAACAAGAAGAAAACCGTCGAAAGAAAAAGATTAACAGCTACTACGGATAGGCCTTCTGTTCGCAAGGAATTGAAGGACATTAAACAGCAGCAAAACCTAGAATCTTCTGCACCTAAGTATCCAGTTAAGAAAAAATCAAAAAAGAAAGTGAGATAACGATTATGAGAAAATGGTTTAAGAAAAATGATGACGAAATAATTGAAATTCAGGTAGATGATACAGAGAGAAGAATTATTGTTAGGGCATTAGCTGATCTAAGAGATAAACAGCGATTAGCTCATAAGAACTATGATTTTTTAGATTCTCTTATTGTAAAGGTTTGTGATGCAGACCATCCATCAATAAAAGATCACTATGAGAGATGCTAAGAACGACGAATATTTATTTCTAGGCTTATTAATCATTCCTACAATATGGTTTGCAGTTTTGATTGCACCATATATGGATCAAGGACTCATTCATGCACTACCTTATCTTAGCGAAGCATTGAATCATCCCTTTCAATTTCAATGGCGTGATAATTCTTTAAAAACGATTGGAATATTCCTGGTTATCTATGTTTTAGGAATTGGTATTTACTTATCCAACGAAAAGAATTACAGACAAAAAGAAGAGTATGGATCAGCTAGATGGGGATATATACGCTCTTTAGTGAAGAAACATTCGAATAAGGATTTCTTTGAAAATAAGTTGTTTACACAAAAAACACGAATGGATATTCATGGAAAAATCAAAAACGTAAATCTTCATACGGTTGTGATTGGTGGTTCTGGTGCTGGTAAAACTCGATATTATGCTAAGCCTAACATTATGCAGTGTAATACGAGTTATGTAGTATTAGATCCAAAAGGAGAAATTATCAAGAGCGTAGGTTATATGCTTGAAGATGAGGGATATGAAATCAAAGTTATTGATTTAATTGATATGTCTAAATCATTGGGATATAATCCATTTCATTATATTCAAAGTGACAAGGATGTATTGAAATTAATCACAAATCTAATTCGTAATACAACTCCAAAAGGATCTTCTACCAATGATCCATTTTGGGAGAAAAGTGAAACAGCATTACTTGAAGCATTGATGTTATATTTATATCATTATGCACCGGAGGATGAGCAAAACTTTACGATGGTAATGGAGATGCTGAATTATGCTGAAGTAAAAGAAGATGAAGATGATTATGAGAGTCCGTTGGATGAGTTATTTAAGCGCCTAGAAACGATAGATAGTAATTCTTTAGCACTTAAACAATATAAAATATATAAACAGGCAGCAGGTAAGACCGCTAAATCTATTTTGATTTCAGTCGGTGTAAGACTTGCTGCTTTTAACTTGGAAGAACTTGCATCACTTACTAGATATGATGAGATGGAGTTAGAGCAGATAGGCGAAAGAAAAACAGCCTTATTTGCGATTATTCCTGATAATGATTCAACATTTAATTTTGTCATCGGTATGTTGTATACTCAGTTATTTCAAATGTTATATTATCAAGCAGATTTTGTTCATGGCGGCCAGCTTCCAGTGCCAGTACATTTTATTATGGATGAATTTGCCAATGTTGCTTTACCAGACGAGTTTGATAAGTTGCTTTCGACAATGCGATCACGACTTATTTTTGTATCCATTATTTTACAGAATTTGGCACAGATCAAAGCATTATATAAGGATACTTGGGAGTCGATTATGGGAAACTGTGATTCTAAATTGTATTTAGGTGGAAATGAACAAAGTACACATGAATATATAAGTAAGGAGCTTGGAAAGGCAACGATTGATACAAATACGTATGGTAAATCAGAAGGTAGAAGTGGAAGTTTCACAACAAATTCTCAGAGAACTGGAAGGGAATTGTTAACTTCTGATGAAGTTCGTTTACTGGACAATAATTATGCTGTTCTATTTTTGAAAGGTGAAAGGCCTGTTCGAGATAGAAAATTTAATTTGTTAAAACATCCTCGTATTAAACAAACAATGGATGGAGGTCGTGAACCGTACATTCATGGACAAGTGAATCATTTTATTGAGGATTGGCAAAATATTCTTCTTAGCGATAATGAATATGAATTATTGGATGTAGAAGAAACAGAAAACTATTTAAAGGAGATTGAAGAAGATGAAGAAACTAAAAACGATTAGAAAAGTATTATTCTTTGCATATGTTGTATTGGTGATTGTAGGAAACTTTACAACACCGGTTTATGCAGCAAATGATCCAGTTACTGTTGTAAATAACTTCAGTGAATTTATGTTTGGACTTATTCGAGCGATAGGAATGATTTTATTAGGCTTTGGAATTGTACAGGTAGGGCTTTCTCTGAAAAGTCATGATCCAAGTCAAAGAGCGAACGGTTTTATGACGGTAGCCGGAGGAATCATTATTACTTTTGCTAAAGAGATTTTGAATATTATTGTTGGATAGGAAGGTGATTTCTAGTGAGTGGAATCATAGATAACTTAACTAGTGCCATCAATACCTGGAATTCTAAATTAGCTGAAATATGGCTGTTATTAACAGAATCACCTGAAACTTTTAAAGGTGGTGATATTTGGCAAATAATAGTTAAAATACATGGAGCACTTCAAGCGATTGGATTAGCACTTCTTGTGCTGTTCTTTGTTTGGGGATTGATTAGAACCTGTACAAGCTGGCAGGATGTAAAAAGGCCGGAACAGGCCTTTAAATTGTTTTTGAGATTTATTATTGCCAGGGGAATGGTGATGTATGGAATGGAATTAATGACAAAGATATTTGAGATAGTACAAGGAATTATTCAAGCGATTACTGAAACTGCCGGATTAGGTGTATCAAGTGAAACTGTATTGCCACAAGAAATCATTGATGCAGTAAGCAACACAGGTTTTTTGGAATCTATTCCCTTATGGGCAGTTACACTATTAGGATCCATATTTATAACAATATTATCGTTTGTGATGATTTTAACTGTATATGGAAGATTCTTTAAATTGTATATGTACACAGCCATTTCTCCAATACCACTTGCAGCAGCTGCTGGAGAAAGTACACAGAATACAGCATTTACGTTTATTAAAAGCTATGCTGGAGTATGTTTAGAAGGAGCTATCATTGTCCTTGCTTGTATTATTTTCTCAGCGTTTGCGTCTAGTGCACCGGTAGTTGATACTACAGCATCTAGTGTATCTATGGTATGGAGCTATGTCGGCGAACTGATATTTAATATGCTGGTTTTAGTTGGTTCTATTAAAATGAGTGATCGTATAGTCAAAGAAATGATGGGTTTGTGATTTTTTGCTTCTTAATAATTAAGATATAAATGGAATTGTGAAGAAATCTATTCAGAAGAAGATACCAAATACTCAAAATTGATAATGAATCTGGTCCGTAAAAAAATTACAGTAGCTATTGACCGTAAAAAAATTACGGTTATAATGAAACTGAGGTGATACCAATGCTTAAACATTTCAGGGTTAATAATTATAAGAATTTTAAAGATGACTTAGATATTGATTTTTCAGATGTGAATGGATATAAATTTTCTCAAGATTGTATTACTAATGATTTGATTGGAAAAATGATTATTTATGGTAAAAATGGAAGTGGTAAAACAAATTTAAGTAAAGCTCTTTGTGATTTAAAAGAAACATTAACAATGTCTAATGATATGAAATCAAATCATTCTTTTATTTCAAATGCGAACTCTAATAACGAGATTACGACTTTCACTTATACCTTCCTATTCAACAATAAGAAAGACAAAGTAGTATATGAATATCAAAAAACAGATTTATACAATTTAACTAATGAAACATTAAATATAAATGGAAAGATCATCTATTCTTATGATTTTAATAAGAATAGATTTGTAGAAAAAAGCGAAGATTATTTTCATAATTCAGACATTTTTACAATTTATCAAAAAAACACCAATCCATCATTACCATTTGTACGCTGGTTAGTAAATAATGGTGCTGTAGAAAAGAATTCAGTTTTTAACAAGATGTATGATTATGCAGTGAAAATAACACAAATTTTTACTCCTACAACTGCATTGATTCAGTTGTCAAGGAATGAATTAGACGAACTTGATCGTAATGTGAGTGATTTAGAAGAGTTTTTGAATTATATGGGTATTGAATGTAAATTGTCTATGGAAAAACTTCCAGATGGTAGTAAAGAGCTTTATTTTGTATTTAGAAATAGAAAAGTAGCCTTCTTAGAGAATGCATCTAGCGGAACATTGTCTTTGTTTAATTTTTATATTCGATTTTTAATGCCACATAAAGAAAGCTCTATTCTTTATTTTGATGAATTTGATGCCTTTTTTCATTTTGAATTATCTGAAAAAATTGTTCAATATATTAAAGAAAAATATAAAAATTCTTTGGTTATCTTTACTACGCACAATACAAACTTAATGAGTAATAAAATTATGCGTCCTGATACATTGTTCATACTTTCAACAAGTGGAAAATTAACACCGTTATGCAAAGCGACAGATCGTGAGTTAAGAGAAGGTCATAATCTTGGTAAATTGTATATGAATGGTGAGTTTGATGAAGACTAAAAATATATTATTCATAGTCGAAGGTAAGAATGATGAGCCACGATTTATTGAGCAACTTTTATCAAAATGTTATCATGCATCAAACTTTAAAATATATTCCTATGAAGCAAATTTGCATATGCTTGCAAGCAGGTTAGAAAATGATTATTTTGATTTTGAGGAAGATGAATTAGATATATTGCTATTTTTAAAATCTTACGAAACAAAATATAAAGAAATCTTTGACTTAAAATATACAGATGTATTTCTAATATTCGACTTCGAGCCTCAGCATCCAGATTTACATTTTGATACGATTCAAAAAATGATTCGGTACTTCAATCAATCTGATGAAAGGGGAAAGCTATTCATCAACTATCCAATGATGCAGTCTTATAGGCATTTAAAAACCTTGCCCGATAATGCTTTTTGGCAGGCTAGATTGTATAAACAAGATTTTAATCACTATAAAGAAATAGTATCGAATGAAAGTTTTAACAACGATATTTCAACATACGATTACACAACATTCGTAAGTTTAGCATTCCATCATTTAACTAAACTATTATTCATTCAAAATAAAGAGAATCGAGCGCCGACAATGGATGATTATGATCATTTAAATTATGCAAAAATATTTGATATTCAATACGAAAACTTGAAAAACAATTTTATTTGGATAGTTAATACATGTATTTTAATTCTAATTGACTACAAACCAAAAAATTTCTTTGATCAAATCACAAAACATGAAACATCATTTAAATTACCCTATATCGAGCAGAGTTAATCTCTGCTTTTATTATGCCATTTTGGAGGAAAGGAAAATAACATGAAAGAATATATATTAAATACAATTGTACTAAAAACAGGAGATTCAATTGAAATAGTTGAACCTTCAACTTTACCTATGAAAGATAGGGTTATGTATAAGTTACAACATGAACAGGATCGAGTTGTGATTTCAAGAGAAAATGGGAAGATGGTGATTCCAATGGAGAATATTATGTTCTCATCATCTATCCCTTTGGACATTATTCATGAGGATTTTGATGATGAAGTCTAATTTTGAAATTAAGATCAATAAGGAAATACGGGATTATACGGAGAGTATATTTTTTGGCTTATCTCTTCGACAGAGCATATTCTCTATTATTGCTTGTGGGATAGCTTGTGGTATCTTCTTTTTGTTGAATGATACGCTAGGGACTGAAATAACTAGCTGGTTATGTATGCTTGGAGCAGCACCATTTGCTGCTTTTGGATTTATAAGATTTCAGGGTATGTATACAGAAGATATTGTTAAGACGGTATTTAATTCGTTGTTATTATCGTCTAGAGATTTAATCAATAAACCATTTAACTTGTATGATGAGGTTTTTGAGCCAATGATTAAACAATCAAGAAAGGAGTCAATTGTACATGATAAAAAGTTACGAAAGATTGAAAAAGCAGAACAAAGAAAGAATAAGAGTGCCTAGGACAGTGCAGGATACCATCCCAGTAGATTCAGTCTATAAGGATGGTATTTTTCGTTCTGGAAACAGATACACAAAGAGTTATAGGTTTTTGGATATTAATTATAAAATTGCATCAGGAGAAGATAAAAATAATTTATTTCTAACATATAGTGATCTACTAAATTCTTTTGATCCATCTGTAATGACGAAAATTACCATTAATAATCGAAAAGTTGATATCAAAAAATTTAAAGAAGATATTTTAATTCCATTAAAAGAGGATGGATTGGATAAGTACAGAGTTGAATATAACGAGATGTTATTGTCCAAATTAGCAGAAGGTGATGATATTATCCAGGAAAAATATATTACAGTTACAGTTTTTAAAAGTAACATAGAAGAAGCTAGATTTACTTTTTCTCGTATAACTGCAGAATTTTCAACTTTATTTTCTAGACTTGGAAGTTCTTGTATTGAATTGGATGCAGAAGAACGTTTAAAGATATTACATGATTTTTATCGAAGTGAAACAGAGGAATTCCAATTAGATCTATCCGATTTAGCTAGGAAAGGACATTCTTTTAAAGATTTAATTACTCCAAGAATGTGCAAATACCACAATAAGTATTTTGAGTTTGACGGTAAATATGGTCGTGTTCTTTATTTAAATAATTATCCTGGATTTCTAAAGGATGAATTTGTATCGGAGTTGTGTGATTTGAATAAAAATTTGATGTATTCAATGGATATTATTACAGTGCCAACAGATGAAGCAGTTCGAGAAGTGGAAAATAAATTTCTTGGTGTTGAAAAGAATATTACAGATTGGCAAATGAAGCAGAATCGTAATAACAACTTTTCAGCAATCATTCCATATGATATGGAATTGCAACGCAAAGAGTGTAAGGAGTTCCTGGATGATTTAATTGTACGAGATCAAAGAATGATGCTTTGTAACATTACGGTTGTACATTTAGCTGATTCTATTGAAGAATTGAATAAGGATACAGAAACATTGAAGGCAGTAGCTCGTAAATATGTTTGTGAACTGGAAACTTTGTATTTTTCAAAAAGGCAATTAGATGGTCTACAAACAGTATTGCCAATAGGAGTCAACAAATTAAATATCACGCGTACTTTATTAACCGAAAGTGCGGCTGTATTCATTCCTTTTAGAGCACATGAGATTATGCAAAAGGGTGGGGTTTGGTTTGGCCAAAATGCGATTACAAACAATCCTATTCTTTGTAACAAGGCATTGCTTCAAAATCCTAACTCTTTCTTTTTTGGTATTCCAGGATCCGGGAAATCATTCTTAACAAAAGAAGAAATTGAATTCTTGATCTTATCTACAGATGATGACATTATCATTGCAGATCCAGAAGGAGAATATGATTCCATAATCAATGCTTTAGGTGGACAGATCATACGTATTGGTACAAATAGTACGGATTATATTAATGCAATGGAAATGGTAGAGGGATATGGCGATAGTGGAAACTCAATTGCCGATAAATCTCAATTTTTGATGTCTGTATTTGAAAATTTAGATGCTAATCATGGCGGTATTACACCAATTGACAGATCTATTATCGATAGATGTGTAACGCTAGTTTACCAGGAAGCAAAAACCAATGGCTATGTACCAACGTTAAAACATCTTTATAAAAAGTTATTGGAACAAAATGAACCAGAAGCTAAATCTTTAGCTATTAAACTAGAATTATTTACAAATGGATCATTAAATATATTTGCTCATGAAACGAATGTAGATATCAAGTCTAGAATTTTATCGTTTAACATTTTTAATTTGGGAAAACAATTAAAAACATTAGGCCTATTGGTAATTACAGATGCCATTATCAATCGTGTGAATGAAAACTGGAGAAAAGGGAAACGTACTCATATCTTCATTGATGAGATTCATGTTATTTTTGAGAATGAAGAAAGTGCAACATTCTTTGCCTCGGCCTGGAGGCAGTTCCGTAAAAGAGATGCATATCCTACAGGGATTACACAGAATGTTAAATATTTATTATCGTCTCAGCAAGGAATTAGTATGTTATCCAATTCTGAATTTATTGTCATGTTGAATCAATCGGCAAACGATAGAGAAGATTTAGCTAAATTGTTAAATATCTCAGAGGAACAGATGAGCTATATTACAAATGCTCCTATAGGCTGTGGATTGATTAAGTATGGTGGATCTATAGTTCCATTTGTAAATAAGATGCCAAAAGGATTGTTGTATGATTTAAATACTACAAGGCCAGGAGATAAAAAAATAATTGTCCAATAAAATACAAAAGACTCATTAAAAAATTAGATTTAATGAGTCTTGTTTATATATAAAATGTTGAGGTATCAGCTAATTCAGAACAAGATATTTTCGAATACATCAACTAAGTTTTGGGACAATTAAAGTAAGCAAGTATTAAAGATGTTAAAGGAGTTGATGTAGATGAAAGCTATAAAGACAAAACAGAAAGTACTATCCATAAAAACAAAGGATGTTAAAGGGAATGTGAATCATTTTATTAAGCAGCAAACTATTCACACAAGAAATAAGGAAGAAGATAAAAAGGTAGAACAGTCTGTTAAAACAAATCCGAACGTACAAGCTACGAATAACGTTAGTGAAGTTGCTAAGCAAACGTTTATAGAATCAAAGCAGCGTGCTACAAAATTTATTAAACATAAGCATAGAGAGTATAAGTTTAAAACTACAGATAGGAAGGCAATAAGTGAAACAGCGCCAGTGCACAATCAAAGAATCACTTATGTATCTAAGGCAAAGCAGCATGTCGTAAATAAAGTAAATACTTCTAAGATTAAACAAACAACGGACAAAGTAGTAACACAACCGGCTGTTAAGAGTACAAATAGAGTAATAAAAACATCAATAGAAGTGGTTAAGAAGAGTGTATCAGCGACGAATACACTTTTTTCTTTTGGAACAGGATTGATTTTATTACTTGTTGTTACTTTATTTATCGGAACATTTAGTGTATTGGCACAGGATGGTGGATCAAACAGTGAAATTGTTTCTCTAAGTGATGAAGTTATTGCGTATGAAGATACAATTCGAAAATATGCAAAAGAATATGATATTGAGGATTATGTCTCTTTATTGCAGGCAATTATGATGCAGGAGTCAGTAGGAAAAGGCAATGATCCAATGCAGGCAAGTGAGTCAGGGTATAATACAAAATATCCTAGAGTACCTAATGGAATTACGGATCCTGAGTATTCTATTGAAGTAGGAACACATACTTTTTCAGATTGTTTAAAGAAAGCAAAAGTAAAGGATTCATCAGATACGGAACACATATATTTGGCTTTGCAGGGATATAATTATGGCTCTGGCTATATTGAATGGGCGATTCGTAATTTTGGTGGATATTCTAAATATAATGCACAACAGTTTTCTGATAATAAAAAACAAGAGTTAAATGTATCCGGCTATGGGGATCCTTCTTACGTTGATCACGTTATGAGATATGTAGGAATCACTTTTAGAGGGGGTACAAATCCTAATTTTAATAATCTAGAAGCCTGGGTGACAAAGAATCCATACGCACAGGCTGGATTATATGGACAATGTACATGGTTTGCTTGGGGAAGATTTTATGAATTATATGGTTATGATCCGGGCTTTAGTGGTGATGGAAGCAGTTGTGTGAAGGAATTGGTGTCAGCACATTCTGATAAATTTGAACGATCTTCTTCGCCAAAAGCCGGTGCAGTGTTCTCTGCTATTGGACACAACCATGTGGGTATAGTTATAGCAGTAAAAGATAATACCATAACTGTTCAAGAAGGTAATCTTGATGGTATTACAAATACATTTCAAGATGCAAAAAAGGATTGGCAAACAAAATCCTATACGTTAGATCAATTAAGATCTATATATGGTGGAGTGGTGTTTGCTAATCCAAAATAAAAGTATGATTATCACAGTGTTTAGATTGAAGATGATATGATAGATAATAAGCATATATTACCAAATTATCTAAATAGACTATGTTTTCTTAATTAAATATTGCGTATTGAATGAAATATAAAATGAATTAAAATGAGTAGTGATAGGAGGAAAAGGGAATGAAAAAAATAATAACAAGTTTATTTTTGTTATTATGCGTATTTGGATCACCCGTTATTGAAATCTATGCAGAGGGTGTGCAAGACGATAATCCGGTTGAGAATACGCGTAATAACGATGAGAATCAAAATGAAGATTCAAATGAGTATGAACCATCTTTGTGCATCGGAAATAAAGGTGAGAAATAATGCAAGAAAAGTTTAGTCGTATACTAATAGGTAATGTTTTAAAGAGCATTCGAACAGAGAAAAAGATTCCTATAAAAAAAGTTGCACAAAATATGGATGTGAGCGAAGCAACAATTTCACAATTTGAAACTGGTAAGAATAAACCAACAAATGAGAAGATTGCTTTGTTTACAGAAATATGTGGGCAAACATTTAATTTTGATTTGGATAGAGGTCTAATTGTTAATCGTGTATATGATATTTATGGTTTGTATACAGATTTAAAAAAAGAAGAGTTGAATAAAACTATTAAAATAGTAAAAGATACAAAGAATATAGCTTGTTCTTATGCCAGATTTGAATATTATCTGATTCTGTATATGGATGCTATCATTAATCAAAAAGAAGTGGATACAGCTTTATATAAAAGGATTATTGAATTAGGAAAGAATATCTTTTCGGTTAGGGAATTGTCTATTTATTACGATATAATGGCATTAGAGAAGATGTATTTGAATGAAACAAAGGAAGCATTAGGATATTTAGATAAGGCGTTATGCTATAATGGTAATCATTTAATGATAAATTACCATTATTGCAGTATTTACTTGGATTTAGGGTATTTTAATTTGGCACAGCAGTATATTCATAAGAGTTTAAGAATGGCAGTTCAGCAATTGTCTTTCGATCGATTATATTATTTGTTGTTGAATCAAGGTGTACTTTACATGTATACATCTCGTTATGATGAGGCAAATGAGCTGTTTTTAAAGCTATTAAATGAATCTATTAAAAGACAAAACGAAATCATGAAGTATTGTATTTTATCAAATTTAGTTTTTACTTCGCTGATTCAAAAAGATATAAAAAGCGGATTTGATTATCTAAACAGAATCGATGAACAATTTACAGATGACTTAGATTTAAAAATGTATAAATGTCTTCTATACTATTTTGACAATGAATATACGAAAGCAAAAGAGTGTATTGCTTCTTTTTTAAGAGATGTAAAGAATTCAAAATATCATGAGAATTTTATCCGTGCTTTAAAATATATGATGGATAATAAACCTATGAAAGCCATTGCTAATTTTGAAACCTGTTATCAGATCGCATTAAAAAATGGACAATATGATAGAGCAATTTTTGTTTTAAAACAATTGAATGAGTTATATCTTGATCATGGATTACAAAATAAATTAAGAAAAGTGAAAGAATTACAAGAAAATTTCTACAAGATGTCATATGCGAATCAAATAATTGAAGATATAGGGTTAAAACTTAATTAAAATACAGGCTGTAATAATCTGTTTTTTTATTATAAAGGAGGGCTATTTATAATGATAAAACAAAATGTTTTAGATGTTTTAAATTTGTGTAAGTCATATGGCAATCATTTAGTGTTAGATGATATTTCGTTCTCTATTCGAGAAAATGAAATTGTAGGTTTTATTGGTCCTAATGGTGCAGGTAAAAGTACATTAATGAAATGTTTATGCGGGTTAATTCATATGGATTCTGGAAATGTTACTATATGTGGTCATGATATACAAAGTCAAAGAGAGAAGGCTTTGTCGCATCAGGCTAGTTTGATTGAAAGTCCAGGACTTTTCTTTAATATGACTGGTTATGAAAATCTTGAGATATTTGCCAGCTTAAAAAATGTATCGAAAGATAAACTGCAACAAATGGCAGATTATACACGAATAGGAGATTATTTAAAGAAGCCTGTATCTAGCTATTCTTTAGGTATGAAACAAAGATTAGCACTTTCTATTGCATTGCTATCTTCTCCACAGTTTCTAATGTTAGATGAGCCTATGAATGGATTGGATCCATCGGGTGTATTTGAATTACGAAAAGAACTTCGTAAAATGGTGGATGAATACGGAATGTCTTTATTGATTTCTAGCCATCAATTAAATGAAATTGAAAAGATTGCTGATCGAATTATTTATATTGAAAATGGTAAAATTAAAGAGGTAGAAAAACAAGAGCAGACAATCACATATCAAATTAGGGTGAATAAAATAATAACAGACCACCAGTTTAGAAAACTATCAGATTTTCTATATGAATTTTCTATTCAAAACCAAAATGAGCTATCCGTATATTTACGCAAGTTAGAAATTGATGGCGTTCAGCTGCTGGATATCACTAATACAAGCGATGATTTAGAGAATATGTATACAAGAATTTATGGAGAATAGATATGGTTTATTTGTTAAAGTATGAATGGCAGAAATTTATTCGCACAAAAAAGAATTGGCTTGTATTCTTATTGATTCTTTGTTCTTTTATAGGGTATGTTTCTTTTAACGGATACCAAAATCATGTATACATAGAAGCAAAAACTGAACAGTTTTCCAAGGCAAGACAAAACGCTATGTACGATATTACGAATATGGCAAATTATCAGTTTTTGGCTAAAAAAGAAAAAGACAAACAATATTATGGAAATGCGATTGAATATTTTAAAAGGCTGTATTCCTGTGCAAATGATTTATACCGTGATTATTCTACTTCTGCAGTTTCTTTAGATGATTTAATGCAGTGGAATGATTTGTTAATTGAAGGAAAAATAAAAAAGTATACGATTATTTCGTATACAACGTATTCTTTAGATTACCTAAAAAAGACACAGAAAGAATATAGGTATTTAAAAAAGAATCATATTCCAATTAAGCATTCGCCTTATGTTTGTACAACATCTAACTTGGCTGTGAATTTATCGAATCATTATTTAGGTGCAGTTTTATTAATTTTATACTTCCTTTTGATTTTTGATATATTTAAAGAATTTGATCAAGGTGTGTATAAAATATTGTTTACTTCAAAATACGATACTTTAAAAATTATTCTTACTAAAGTGGTATTTTCTATTTTTTTGTTAATTGGATTCATTGGTTTGATAGTTCTATTATTTGGCGTAAATACACTGATTTTTGGTATGGGAAATACACAATATTCATTTTCAGTGGGAAATCATATATATATGGAAAGTAAGATACTAATGTATATTATTTTTATAACAATAGCTATGAGTTTATTTCTGATAGGTGTCTATACATTAATTTCTTGTTTGTTTAAATCAACTACGACATCTTTGGTGATTACTATAACGCTTTATTTAATGGTGAATCTTTTTAGTCAGAACTTACATAAAATAAATTATTTCATTGGATTTCTAAATGTTGATATGTTTAGTATGCTTCAACAGAATAAAATTTGGCTTAACCAGCAATTTGGTGACTTTGCTATAATAATGCATTTTATCACTTA
>ERZ894199.196-NODE-196-length-32515-cov-12.019901_pt1 | contig 32515 bp, 32 predicted proteins | sample MGYA00380285_ERZ894199 | MGnify/ENA primary metagenome ERZ894199 (study PRJEB32331, sample SAMN06328447) | human gut metagenome | biome: human gut microbiome; feature: stool | host: Homo sapiens | collected 2012-01-17 ... | reverse complement strand
TATCTAAAGATGGAGATATAAAAGAAATAAAAGTTAATAAAGATAAAAAAAGTCAAGAATGTGATAGAGAATACTATTATGATGATTATATCGGTTTAATATATGCGCGAGCATACAATGATGAACATGAATATGAAATGTATTATACATATGATGATATTTTAATAAGATATATTAAAGATGGTGATTCTTATGATTATAAAAAAATTCCTGAAAATAAATGGAGTTATTTTACTCTTGAAGAAGGTAAAGATTTATATGAAATGTATCATGATGATTATGATGAAGATAGTGATGACTATTCTTATAATGATGAAGATGATTATTCATCAACAGATTATATTCTTTTAAATAGTGATGAACGATATATTGATAAAAGTGAATTATCATCGCTGGGTCAATGGCAGCTTAGATTAGCTAGAAATGAAATATATGCGCGATATGGATATTCATTTGAAGATGAAGAACTTAGAAGATATTTTTTAAATAAATCTTGGTATGAAGAAGATAGTTCCATTAATAAAGATACATGGTCTGACGATTGTTTGAATGAATATGAAAAAGCAAATAGGAATTTAATTGTTTCTTATGAAGAAGAAATGGGATATAGATGATGAAAAAAATTATAACTTTTATAATGATAATTTCTTTGATAACTGGATGTTCTTATTTTAATAAAAAAGAAGCTAAACCAACGAATAATAAAATAGTAAGTAAAACTAAAAATAAAAAGAAAAGTAATACAAGTGAAGAAAATCAAAAGCAAGAAGAACAACCAAAGCATCTCATTGTTATAGATGCCGGTCATCAAGCAAGAGGAAATAATGAGAAAGAACCGATAGGACCTGGATCAACGACTACAAAACCAAAAGTTGCTAGTGGAACAGCAGGAAAATGGAGCGGGTTAAATGAGTATGAACTTACACTTCAAATATCTTTAAAATTAAAAGAGGCGTTACTAAAAGAAAATTATCAAGTAATTATGGTAAGAGAAACAAATAACGTTAATATAAGTAATAGTGAACGTGCAAAAATAGCTAATGATAGTAAATGTGATGCATTTATTAGAATACATGCTAATGGATCTGAAAATACAAATGTAAATGGAGCAATGACGATATGTCAAACTTCATCAAATCCATATAATTCTAATTTATATGAGCAAAGTAAAAAGTTGTCTAATTGTATACTTGATAAGTATACTGAAAAAACAGGAATAAAAAAAGAAAGAGTATGGGAAACGGATACTATGAGTGGTATTAATTGGTGTCAGGTTCCTGTTACTATACTTGAATTAGGATATATGAGTAATAAAATAGAAGATTTAAAATTAGCTGATGTAAATTTTCAAACACAAATGGTTGAGGGTATCATTGCTGGGATTAATCAATATTTTGAAGAATAAAGTAGGAGAAAATATCTCCTATTTTTTAATAAATAATTTTTGACAAATAGACACCTTTAAATAAATAGATTATAATATCTTTTACACATAGGAGGGAATATGAAAAAACTAATTGGAAGTAAAGGATTTTATAAAATGGTTCTTGCGATTTGTGTACCCATTGTTATTCAAAATGGTTTTACAAATCTTGCAAGTTTATTAGATAATATTATGATTGGACAATTAGGAACACTTTCTATGTCAGGAGTTTCTATTACCAATCAATTATTACAAGTATTTAATGTCACGATTTTTGGCGCTATGTCAGGACCAGGAATCTTTATGGCACAGTTTTATGGAAAGAGAAATAAAGAAGGAGTGGAGAATTGTTTTAGGATTAAATTGATTATAGGAATTATAATTGCACTGCTAGCTATTTTTTTATTCTATACATTTGGACAACAATTGATTTCTTTATATTTAAACGATAATCCGCAAGATAGTTTAAAAACTTTAAATTATGGAATGGATTATTTAAAAATTATGCTCATTGGACTGATTCCTTTTGTAATTACACAAGTTTATTCATCGTCACTTAGAGAAACAGGAAATACGGTTTTACCAATGATTGCCAGTGTGGTCGCCGTGATTGTCAATTTCTGTATTAATTATATTTTGATCTTTGGACATTTTGGATTTCCACAATTAGGGGTTTCAGGAGCGGCGATTGGAACGGTTGTTTCTCGTGTGATTGAAATGAATATTAATATTATAGGGGGTTCTCGAAATCTTTACTTAAAAAATGCTATTAAGATGAAGAAGGTTCCTTTTGATACAACTAAAGAAATGTTGAAAAGAGGGTTACCTCTTTTATGTAATGAAATCTTATGGTCTATTTCTATAGCTTTGATTTCTCAAAGCTATTCCACAAGAGGACTTGTTGCTGTTGCAGCGATTAATATTACCACAACCGTTACTAATTTCTTTATGATTGTTTGTTATGCTATGGGAAATTCTATTTCAATTGTTGTTGGACAACAACTTGGTGCAGGTGAAATTGAAAGAGCGAAAGATTATGATTTGAAAATGGTGTTTATGAACTTTATCATGTGTTTTACGTTGGCTGTTGTTTTATTTAATGTTTCTATTTATATTCCACAAATTTATAACACATCTGTAGAAGTAAAAAATCTTGCAACATCTTTACTTAAAGTAGCAGCATGTATGCTACCTGTTATTTCTGTTTATTATAGTAGTTATTTTACTATGCGAGCAGGTGGAAAAACGTTTTTAACATTCTTATTTGATAGTGGTTATACATTTGTCTTTACTTTTATGGCTGCTTTATTACTCACAAGGCTAACAAGTCTACCAATTCTTATAATTTATATACTTGTTCAATGTGTTGATATTCCTAAGGCAACACTTGGTCTTGTTCTTGTAAGAAAGGGTATATGGGTACATAATATTGTAAGTGATCTCTAAAATATTTTTTTTAAAATGAAAATATGATATATTTTCTTTAGAGAATCCATGCTTTAGTTGGATTAAATCGGAGAACCAGAGCCATAGTTGGATAAGCAGAGAGATTTCTCTGTTTTTTTATATAATAAAAGAGGACTGTTGAAGCTATAATTTAGCTTTTCAGTCCATTAAAATATGTTATTTTTTCACAATACGATAATAAGCTTTAGAAGTGATTAAATAAACAATCGTATAAATAATAATTAAACTTATAATACAACTGATTGTAGAAATAAAATAGACATTTTCATTACATAACAATAAACCGTTTAATACCTTTAAAATAAGCGGATAAGCAAATAATAAATGAATAATTGCAACAATTAATGGGACAAAGAAGAAAATAAGTACTTGAAACTGGATTGTTTGTTTAACTTCTTTTTGTGACATGCCAACATTTTGTAAGATTTCAAATTTATTTTGATCTTCAAATCCTTCTGATATTTGTTTATTGTAGATAATGATAATGGCAGCTACTAAAAACATAATTGATAAGAAAATACCGATAAAGAGAATACTTCCATACATTTCATAGATAAATTATTGATCTTCAATCCCATTTTGAGTAGTAAAATAATAATTCTTTTCACCAAGTTGACTATAATCTATTTTTATAAGTTGATTTGTAACATTCTTAACAACTTCTTTTGATGCATTGAAACCAATAAAGAATATTTGTGGTTTTAATTGATATTGATCAAGATTATTTTGATTCATAATAATAGTTATAGCATTAAAAGCATAACTATTACCAGTTTGAACTTGACGATTTTTGATTTGATCTTTAATGACATAAGAATTGCCATTTAAAGAAAGAGAATGGTAATTATATTTTCCATAACTATAGAGATAGATTTCATTTTTATCTAAAGAAAGATTTTTATCAAAATAATGATTATAATCTTCTAAAGAAACAAGATTAATGCAAGAAAGATGTTTATAATCATAATCATCAAGTTTAGCATGATTCTTTTTTAAACTCCCAGAATACTCATAAACAGGTAAAGCATAAAGAGAATCATATTTTTCATCTTTTAATAATTCTTTTGTTTTATCAAAAACATAACTTGGATTTTTAAAACCATTCAACTTAATATTACCAGCCATATAACATTGACGGTCTATACTATCTTGAATTCCATTATATAAACAGATTGTTGAAGAAAGAGTAACCAAAACACAAGTACATAAAATACAAATATTTGCTAGTCCGACCGCATTTTGTTTCATACGGTATAAAAGACCAGAAATAGAAGTAAAGTGTGTTGGTTGATAGTAAAAGTTTCTTCTTGATTTTAAGAATTTTAATAAAGCAATACTTCCTGCTGTAAATAAACTATAAGTTCCTAGCATGACTAAAATAACTGCAACAAAGAATAAAGTCATTGCTTTCATTGGATCAGTGATAGATAAGGCAAGGTAGTAACCAGCCCCTAAAGTAATCATTCCAAAAAGGGTTAAGATTATTTTTGTTTTAGGTTCTTTTTCACCAATGTTTTGTCCTTTTAAAAGTTCAATAGGATTACTTCTTACAACAATAGTAATATTGTATATTAAAGAAATTAAGAAAATGATACTAAAAATAATAATGGTTTGTATAAAAGCGTTCAATGAAAAGTTTAAAGAAAATTGAACACTTTTATGAATCAATCTTAAGATAATAACCGATGTTATTTGCGAAAGAAGAACACCTATTAAAATACCTGATGAAAGAGAAATAAGGGCAATAATGAGTGTTTCTAGAAACATCATCGAACGTATATTTCTTTTTTCCATCCCTAAGATATGATAAAGGCTAATTTCTTTCTTTCTATTTTTTATAACAAAACTATTGGTATAAAGTAAAAATATAAAAGAGAAAATACTTATTACACCACTGCCTAATCCTAAAAACATCGTCATTGCTTGTTGATCTTTTAAAGTAGGACTTTGTCCAATATTTCTAACAATAAAATATAAGGCAATAGAAAAGATTGTTGAAACAAAATATGATGTATAAAGCTTCTTATTCTTTTTAATGTTTCCTAAAGCCAATTTTAAATAAAATTTCATATTATTGACCTCCTGAAAGAAGCATTGTTAGAGTATCACTAATAGCTTGATACATTTCTTGATTAGACATATCTCCTTTATAAAGTTGATGGAAGATTTGTCCGTCTTTAATAAATAAGACACGACTGGCATAACTAGCTGCTTTACTACTATGAGTAACCATTAAAATTGTTTGTCCACTTTGATGAATTTGATCAAAAATAGATAAAAGTTGATCGGTTGATTTTGAATCAAGAGCACCTGTGGGTTCATCGGCTAAAATAATTTTAGGATGGGTAATTAAGGCTCTTGCAACCGCAACTCTTTGTTTTTGACCACCAGATATTTCGTAAGGATATTTTTCTAATAAATGATTGATTCCTAATGGTCTTGCAAGTTTTTCTAGTTTTGGTTTCATTAAAGCATAGGGTTCTTTTGATAAAACAAGAGGTAAATAGATATTGTCAGCGACATTAAAAGTATCTAATAAGATAAAATCTTGAAAAACAAAGCCAAGATTATCTCGTCTAAAAGCTGAAATATGTTTATCAGAGATTTTTGTAAGATCTTTTCCATCTAATAAAACCTCTCCACTTGTTGGTTTATCTAATGAAGCAAGAATATTTAAGAGTGTTGTTTTTCCACTTCCAGATTCACCCATAATGGCGATATATTCTCCTTCTTCAACATCAAAAGAAACATCTTTTAAAGCTTCTACCTTTTGGCTTGAAAAACGCGTTGAATAAATTTTTTGTAAATGTTTAACGTTTAATAATGACATTTTTGTGTCCTCCTTTTTACACACTTATTGTATTCTACTTCTAAAATATGACCTATCGATTTATCTTACAAGTAAGTAAAATAATCTTACATTTTTGTAAGATTATTCAATAAATATTTCTTTTTTACTAAAATCAAGACAAACAGTTGTTCCTTGATTTACTTTTGATTCAATAGAAATCCAATGACCCAATTGATTAAAAATATTTTTACATAAATAAAGACCTAAACCACTGGCTTTTTTATCATTTCTTCCTTGAAAACCTGTAAATCCTTTTTCAAAAACACGTGGCAGATCACTTTCTTTAATACCAATACCACTGTCTTGAATATAAAGCTTTTCACCTTCATTATAAAAAGTAATACTTCCTTCTTTCGTATATTTTAAAGCATTAGAAAGAACTTGTTCAATGACAAAACCACTCCATTTTTCATCTGTTAAGATTTGTAAGTCTTTAATTTGATAATCTACTTTTAAATTTTTTTGAAAGAAAAAGATTGATTGTTTTTTGATTTCTTGACTAACAAGATGATCTAAAGAAACTTTTTGAAAAGAAAGATCGTGGTGAATAGAATCTAAACGTACATATTGTAAAGCCATATTGACATATTGTTCTATTTTTAAAAGTTCTACAAGCATTTTTTTATCTGGGTAATCATTTTGAATGATGAGTTTTAATCCAGCAATAGGAGTTTTGATTTGATGGACCCATTTTGTATAATAATCTATCGTGTTATTGTATTTTTGTTGATTTTCTTGTTTAAGTTGAAATATCTTTTTTTGCAATATTTGAAGCATTTCTTGATACATTTTTTCTTCAAGATAGCTTTCTTGAGGTAAATTATCAAACAATTCAGGATTGTCTTTTAAATAAATCAAATATTGATGATGTTGTTTGTATTTTCTATAATCAAGTAAAAAATAAAGAAGGATGATAGAAAAATAGAGACTTAACATATAAATAATTAAATCTGAAATCATTTGACATATCATTAAAACAACAAAAGTACATAAGACAAACAACAAATAAAGAAGATAGACGGGATATGTTTTCTTTAAATAGTCTTTAAACATAATAAATAACCTAAGCCTTTCTTAGTATGAATAAAATCATGTAAACCAATATCCTCTAATTTCTTTCTTAAACGATTCATATTAACACTTAAAGTATTATCATCAATAAATTGGTGATCATCCCATAAATGATTCATTAAATCAATACGAGAAACAATCACTTCCGCATGTTCAAATAAATATTCTAAGATTTTTAATTCATTTTTAGTTAGAATAAGTTCCTTTTGTTGATAAGTGATTTTTCCAGCTAAGATATCTAAATGAACATCTTGATAAGTTAACAAATGAAAATCTTTAGAAAAACTATAAGTTCTTCTAAGAATCGCTTGTAATTTAGCTTGTACAACCTGCAAATCAAAAGGTTTATTAATAAAATCATCACCACCCATATTCATTGCTAAAACAATATTCATATTTTCATTAGCGGAAGAAATAAAAACAATAGGGACTTGTGAGATTTTCCGAATTTCTTGACACCAATAATAACCATCAAAAAAAGGAAGATGGATATCTAATAAAACAAGATCAGGTTGAAACTCTAAAAATTCATCTAAAACATGTTCAAAATCTTCTATATATTGAACATCATAATGATATTTTTCAAAATGTTTTTGTAAGCCTTTTGCGATAATAAAATCATCTTCAACAATTAATAATTTATACATAAGATCACCTTCTTTTAATATTATATAGAAAATCATGCAATTCGTCATCTTACATTTCTGTAAGATATGTTATAATGAAAAGCGATTGGGGGATATAAAAATGATTTTTGAATATGATGAAAATAATTTAGACAAATTTGAAAACTTTAAAGGTGGCGAAAAATACATTGAGGCAAAAATGTATTTTGATGGTTTGAATCGTTTTATGATTGGACATATTCCAACTGGTGGAAGTGTTGGAGAACATGTTCATGAAACAAACAGTGAGGTGATTTATGTCATCTCTGGTAATGGTTATGTTATTTATGATGGACAAAGAGAAGAACTTCATAAAGGAAGTGTTCATTATTGTCCTAAAGGTCATAAACATACAATGGTCAATGATCATGAAGAAGACCTTGTTTATTTCGCAGTTGTACCTGAACAATAATTCTTGATTATTATCAAGAATTTTTAATTTCTGGATGAAAAAAATGTATAATAAAAAAAGAGGTGAGGACGATGGATTCTTTTTTAAAAGAGATTGATACAGAACTTTTAAAGAGATGGCTGTTGAATCAAAATGAAGATGATTGGGATGTCAAAGAAGTAAATGATAATATTGTGATTGAAACAAAATATGGTTTAGGATCCATTAATTTTTATCCTAATTGTATTATTGAACTCGATGTTGAAAATAAGATGACTAAAGAAAAAGTCTTCTTTATTCATTTTCAAATGAATAATTTTCATCACGCTTTAGGTTTACTTTATGACATGCGTCTTTGTTTACAAACCTTAACAACAACTAAAAAAACAAGAGTTCTTTTATCTTGCACAAGTGGGTTAACAACAGGTTTCTTTGCTGAAAAATTAAATGAGGGTGTACAGCTTCTAAATAAAGATTTTGAATTTAATGCTGTTTCTTATGGAAATCTTTATGACATGGCGAAAGATTATGATGTTATTTTACTAGCACCACAGGTATCATTTCGTTTATCTGAAGTAGGAGGAGTCTTAAAAAATAAGCGTGTTTATGCTTTATCACCTGCATTATTTGGAAAATATGATGTGGGGAATACGATTACTTTTTTAGAAGATGAACTTTATAAAGAAAAAGAAGTTCAAAGTCAACAAGAAAACCCTTTACCTATTAAACAAATGTTGAAAGCTCATCAACAAGTCTTAGCACTTGCTTTTATTCAATTAGATCAAAAAGTAAGACTTGTCAGTCGTCTTTATGATGAAAACAATATGATTTTAGAAGATTTTGAAGTCTATAAAAACACTATTTCAGTCGATGATATTGTTGATTTAATTAATACGATTTTATATGGATATCCTGATATAGAACTCATTAGTCTTTCACTACCTGGAGTTGTTTATAATGGGGTAGTAACTTTAAAAAAATATGGCTTGAATGAATGTCATTTACAAGCTTTCCTTGAAGAAAAATATAGTCAAAAGATTGTCATTAATAATGATGTTAATACAATTGTGATGGGATATTTTGCTTCACAAGATGACTATGAATCGATTTCTTTCCTTTACCAAGCACGAATTGGTGGTACTGGTGGGGTAGGACATATTCATCGAGGACATTTAATTAAAGGAAGGCATAATATTGCGGGTGAAATTCAGTATTTACCGATTTCTTTTAGTGATAATTATCAAGAAATTAAAAAGACGCCAGAAGGAGCATTAGAATGGACAACGAAGTATTGTTTAGGAATTACATCGATGGTGGCTCCTGAAGCTATTATTATTTATAATAAATTGATTTCTAAAAGTGATGATGTCAAAAAGGAAATGGAAAAATATATGCCTGAAAGTTATTTACCAGATTTAATCAAGATAGAAAGTTTAAAAGAGTATATGTTGATTGGCTGTATTTTATTAGGGTTAAAAGAAATGTAAGAGGTATCTTTGAAAAAAGATACCTTTTTTACATTTATTTTTTACAACTGTCTTGTTAGATGTAAACAAAAGGAGTATACTCTCCTCGTAAAAAGGGAGAAGTTTTATGAATACAGTAGAAAAGATTAAAAAATTAAAAGAAGAAAAAAAGGCAATTATTTTAGCTCATTATTATGTAGATGAAGAAGTACAAAAGATTGCTGATTATATCGGAGATTCGTTTTATCTTGCTAAAGTAGCAAGTCAAACAGAAGCTGATCGTATTGTTTTTGCGGGTGTTGAATTTATGGGGGAAAGTGCCAAAATCTTAAATCCAAATAAAAAGGTTTTAATGCCTGATACCTTTGCAGATTGTCCAATGGCACATATGATTACAATTAAAGAAATTAAAGAAATGAGAGAAAAATATGATGATTTAGCTGTTGTTTGTTATATTAATTCGACAGCTGAAATCAAACAATATGCGGATGTTTGTGTAACATCTTCAAATGCTGTAAAAATTGTTAAAGCATTACCACAAAAAAATATTTTCTTTATACCAGATCAAAACTTAGGAGATTTTGTAAGAAAACAAGTCCCTGAAAAAAATGTGATGACAAATTATGGACATTGTCCTCGTCATACCAATATTACTTTGGATAAATTAAATGAAGCAAAACAAAAATATCCAGAGGCTAAAATTGCAGTGCATCCAGAATGTAAAAGAGAAATCGTTGAAGCTGCTGATTTTGTAGGAAGCACTTCTACCATTATTGATTATGTTGTTCAAACAAATGCGAAAGATTTTATTATTGGGACAGTAGACGGTGTTTTTGCAAAAATCAAAGAATTAGCACCGAATAAAAATTTACACACTATTATGGATGTGCAAGTTTGTCCAAATATGAAAAAAGTGACATTAGAAAAAATCGTTGATGTTTTAGAAAATGATACAAATGAAGTGATTTTAAATGATGACTTTATGCAAAAAGCATTAAGTCCTCTTAAAAAAATGTTAGAACTTGCAAAATAGGAGTAGAATATGAAAACAGATGTATTAATAGTAGGAAGTGGATGTTCAGCCCTTTATATGGCTTTACATTTATCAGAAGATTTAAATATTTTAATGGTTACTAAAAAAGAGGCGGAATTAAGTGATTCATTTTTAGCACAAGGTGGAATTTGTATGCTTAGAAATGAAGATGACTATGATAGTTATTTTGAAGATACGATGAAAGCAGGTCATTATGAAAATGATGCTTATTCAGTTGAATTAATGATTAAATCATCACCAGATGTTATTCAAGATTTAATTAGTTATGGGGTTGATTTTGAAAGAAATGAAGACGGAAGCCTTGCTTTTACAAGAGAAGGGGCTCATAGCCAAAAACGTATTCTTTATCATGAAGATATTACAGGTAAAGAAATTACGAGACATTTATTAGAAAAAGTAAGACAAAAAAAGAATGTGACACTTTTAGAAAATACACCTCTTGTTGATTTAATTGTTCGAGGAAATGTTGCTTTAGGTGGAGTGATTAAAAGAAATAATCAAGAAGAAAAGGTATACGCTAAAAAAGTTGTTTTAGCTACTGGAGGAATCGGAGGACTTTATAAACATTCTACAAATTATCCTCATTTAACAGGAGATGGTATTGAACTTTCTAAAAAATATCAAATTGAACTTAAGAATTTAGATTATGTACAAATTCATCCAACAACTTTATATACAACAGATCATGAAAGAAGCTTTTTGATTTCTGAATCTGTACGTGGTGAAGGGGCTATTCTTTTAGATAAAAATGGAAATCGTTTTGTCAATGAACTTCTTCCAAGAGATGTTGTGGCAGAAGCCATCTTTAAACAAATGGAAAAAGATCAAACAGATTATGTTTATGAAGATTTAAGACCAATTGGTAAAGAAGAAATTGCTAGTCATTTCCCTCATATCGTTGAACATTGTAAAGAAAAAGGTTATGACGTTTTTAAAGAACCTATTCCTGTTGTACCTGCACAACATTATTTTATGGGTGGTATCAAAGTAGACTATGATAGTCATACCAGTATGAAACATTTATATGCTATTGGGGAAACAGCTTGTAATGGCGTTCATGGTAAAAATAGACTTGCAAGTAATTCATTATTAGAAAGTCTTGTTTTTGCTAAAAGAGCGGCTAAGCGTATTGAAAAAAGTTTAAAGGAGAGAAATCATTATATGTTTGATCAAACAACATTAAAACTTAATGTAGATCCACTTATTATCAGTGCTTTAAAAGAAGATATTACCAGTGAAGATGTTTCTACTAATAGTGTGATGCCTTTTTCTAAAACAGGAGTTGTTGATTTGATTTGTAAAGAAGATGGTATCATTTGTGGTTTACAAATTTTTGAACGTACTTTTGAATTGTTAGATGAAGCTTGTGATGTTGAATTCTTTGCTAGTGATGGAGATCACGTAGAAAAAGGACAACTTTTAGGACGTGTTAAAGGCGATGTCCGTGTTTTACTAAGTGGGGAACGTGTTGCTTTAAATTATTTACAAAGAATGAGTGGTATTGCAACTTATACAGCAAATGTTCAAGAATATTTAAAAGATTCTTCTATTCGTTTATTAGATACACGTAAGACAACACCAAATAATCGTATCTTTGAAAAATATGCAGTAAGAGTTGGTGGTGGACATAATCACCGTTATAATTTAAGTGATGGTGTTTTATTAAAAGATAATCATATTGGTGCTGCTGGTGGTGTTAAAGAAGCCATTATGCTTGCTAAAGAATATGCACCATTTGTTAGAAAAATTGAAATTGAAGTAGAAAATATGGATATGGTTAAAGAAGCAGTTGAGGCAGGTGCTGATATTATTATGTTAGATAATATGGATGATGATATGTTAAAAGAAGCAATTGCCTATATTGATCATCGTGCTGAGATTGAAGTTTCAGGAAATGTCACAAAAGAAAACATTGCAAGACTTACAAATTTAGGGGTAGATTATGTCTCTAGTGGTGCTTTAACACACTCAGCACCAATATTAGACCTTTCCTTAAAGAATTTACATGTGTTATAATATCAATTAAGGAGGGCGATTTATGGACGGAAATAAACGAAGAGAAGCCATCATTGATTTATTAAAGAAAAGTAAAGAGCCTGTATCAGGAACATATTTAGCAAAAACCCTCCAAGTGAGTCGACAAATCATTGTTCAAGATATTGCCTTACTTCGCGCAAGTCATCAAGATATAGCTTCAACGCATAAAGGATATGTTTTAAACACACAACAAACATGTAAACGTATTTTTAAGGTTCATCATGATGATAATGAGGTTGAAAAGGAACTTTCTTTAATTGTTGATTTAGGTGGCTTTATTGAAGATGTCTTTGTTTATCATAAAGTTTATAATATAGTTAGAGCAACACTCAATATCGCTTCAAGAAGAGATATTAAAAACTATATGGAAAACTTACAAAATGGACATTCAAGCTTACTTAAGAATGTTACTTCGGGTTATCATTATCATACAGTTCATGCCGATAGTGAAGAAATACTTGATGAAATTCAAGAAGAATTACAAAAGGCAGGTTTTCTAGCAAAGCTTCAAGAATATGAACCTGTTGATTTTTGGAAAGAAAAATAAAAGAAAAACATCAATGTTTTATCTCATTGATGTTTTTTTATTGTGCTTTTTAATTTATCAACACTTGTAAAAGAATAAAGATGGTCTTGAATATCTAGAATTTGTTGTTTAGAAAGAGTATTCATAAAATCACGTAGATTATCATGAAATCTCATTTCTATATATTTAATAATATTTTCTTTTGCCTTATCAAGCATATTATCTATTTCATTATTAGCAAGCTCAATTTTTTGATTAGCCTCTTCAATTTTACGATCACGTGAACGAAGAAGTATTTCGTTGTCTAAACGATCAAGATATTCTTGATAAGATTCTTCAGACGAAATATATTTATCATGCATTTGTATCGCTTCCTTTACCAGTTTATCTGGTTCAATTTTATCATAGGCTTTCTCATTTTTAAAGAGATACATGAGTTGATTAAAACTTGTCATATCATCTATAACCTGATCAATATAATCAAGTTGAATAATGGTAATTTCTTGGCGGTTAAATGGGTAATCGATATGATGGATCGGATCATGCATTTTAAAAGGACATTTGTAGAAAGGACAATCTTTTAAATAATGATTATAGGAAATAATCATTGATCTTACGATTGAAGCATTTGCATAATCTTCACCCATTTTAACGTTTTGTCTTAAAAGCTCAGCGTTATAAAGTTCAAAACGAACGAGTATTTCTTTATTGAGCCCATAGGTTTGTAATTCGATGTTGTAGATATCTCCAACATCATCTACAGCAAAGACATCTAAAATCAGTTTCTTTTCGTAATAACTCTTTCCATATTGTTGGGGATTTTTCAATTTTGTAGAAATTATTTTTCTATCTGAAACGAGTTCTTGACAAATAAGAGTTCTAATTTTTTCGTTTTCTACAAGAAGATGATGAAAATATAAATCATTGGAATATTTTATAAAATTTTATCTCTTTTTGTTCATACGTGTTCCTCCCAATATTGTCTTTTTTTTGTTAAATTTCTTCTTTTTTGAAAAAATTTAAATATATTTTTGTATATATTGGGATGAGAAAATAATTCAATTATAAATTTTTAATAGCGTATTCAATAGCTTCACTAACAGCTCCATCTTCACAGCTACAAACAACTTGATAAGCTTTTTCTTGTATTGCTTTTTCACCGTTGCTAGGTGCAAAGGAATAAGGAAAACGTTCAAAGAGAGTTATATCATTCATGCCATCTCCTAAAACAATAACTTCTTCTTTTTTGATTTTTAATTGATCAATTACTTCTTCTAAAATCAATCCTTTTTGAGCATATTCGTTGGTAATTTCTACATTATCAGGATATGAAGATAAATAAGCAATATTTTTCATATCTTTAAAATAAGGTAGAACACGTTGTATTTCATCTGCATCATGAGAAAAAGCTTCAACCTTAATAATTTCTAAATCTCTCGAAATAAATTCATCAATAGAATCAAATTGTTGAATTTGACAGGCAGGGGAATCACTCATTGGACCTCCTGGTAAAAAATCTTCCATTTTATTGCCAAAGCGTACCTTACCACGATAAGCAAAACGATCTCTAACTACTTCCGGTTTTAAAGTACTATAAAAACCATTTGTTGCAAAAATCATATAAGGGGTTTGATGTTCAATAAAAACAGGAAGTATTTCTTTAAGTTTTTCTTTATCCAAATAACAATTCATTAATACTTCTCCATTTTTATTACAATATTGGGCCCCATTTCCTAAAATCATTGAACATTTAATATCAAAAGGATCTAAAATACTTGTAACACCATAATAATCTCTTCCTGAAGCCACAACAAATTCAATTCCTTTTTCTTGTGCTTTTTTTATACTTTCAATACATTTAGGATTGATGTAACCATGAGATAATAAGGTTCCATCAACATCACTGACAATCATTTTAATCATATTCATTTCCTCCATAGTTCTATTATAAAAAAAATAGATGATAAGAAATGGTTTTTTCTTAAAAAGAAAAAGAGTCTAAACTCTTTCTAAAATTTGTTTATAATTTGGAAAATTAGTCTTTGATACTTTTTCTAAAATATCTTGTCCATATTTTTTTACTAAAAGATAACCAGCATCATTTGCAAGAATATTAAAGCCTCTTGGTAAAGTGATTTCTAAGGAATCACACATGTTTTGATAATATTGAAGATAAGCATATTGTGATAATATTTTTGCGCACATCATGGCTGGTGATATATCCTCTTTTTTAAATTCAAGGTGACGTACTACAATGGTTTTGTGTTTTAAATAACGATAGTATTTTTTAGGTGCTAAAAAAGCATCGATTGTTTTTATTGAAATAGGATGACTGATTCTTTGAATGACATTGATCATTGCTTGATTATAGAGATTTGCTTTCATACAAGAAAGTTTTTGTCCTTCACTAACATATTGATTATAATGACTATTATCTAATAAAAGTAAACTATAAGTAAGCTTTTCTTTTAATACTTTTCCAAGCTGTATTATTTCTTCATTGCTTGTAACTTCTAAATTTAGCTTATTTAACCAAAATTCATCTTTTTGATCAACATAACAAGCCACAACGCATAATGGTCCAAAAAAATCGAGTGATCCTGTTTCATAACATCCAACGTGATTTTCCATATTATCCCTCCCATAATTTATTATAACATATCTTTTTTTAATTATTCACTAATCGAGTTTTGCTAGATAATGATTATAGAGTTTTTGACGTTCAAGTACTTGAATATGACCGTATTGAATATCAATGAGTCCTTCTTCTTTAAACTGATTAAGTACTTTAGTAACGGTCACTCGAGATATAGCTAAAGAATCAGCAATTTCTTGATGCGTATAAGGAATACGACCAAAAAGTAAATTTTTTTCTTTATTATTATCTTTTGATAAATCATAAAGAAAAGCGGCTACTTTTTCATAACGATTATAGGTTTGTGCCCATTTGAGTAATTGCGTTAAATGATTACAATTATCATTTAACATTTTTAATAAAGAAATCGTTAAATCTAGTGAAGATGATAAATAAGGATAAAGATCTTGTAAATGACAAGTAATAATTTCAACATCATTAATTGCGGAAACTGTAGTAGGACGATAAGCATTTTCATAAAGGGAAGACTCCCCCAAAATACGTCCTTTATCAAGAACATCGTAATTGATTTCATCACCATTTTTTTTAATATGATAAACTCGTACTCTGCCTTTTAAAACAAGACATAACTCATCGGCACAATCATCTTGCATATAAATAATCTCATTTTTTTGATAACGTTTAATAGTTCCTACTTGTTTAAAGTAGTCAAATAGTTCTTCATTAATTTTCATTTTTTCACCTTCTTTGTTAAATTGTAACATAGGTTACATTCTGATAAAAGAAAAACTGTTATTATTTCTTGCGAGGTGAGAGATATGAAAAAAGTGATTCAAATTATTATTGGAAATGTTTTAATGGCGTTTGCGGTTAGTGCATTAATTTTAGATCATTCTATTGTGGTAGGAGGGGTTTCTGGTATTAGTACAGTTTTTCATTTTTATACAGGAATTTCTGTTTCTTTATGTGTCGCAATTATTAATATTGCTTTATTTTTAATAGGTCTTTGTTTTTTAGGAAAGACATTTGCAATGAAAACATTGATTTCAACATTTTTATTTCCTGTTTTATTAGAGTTTTTTAATCAACAAACTTATTTACATGGTTTATTAGATGATCAACTTCTTGTTTGTATTTTAGGTGGTTTTTTATTAGGACTTGGAATTGGTCTTGTTTTAAAAGCTGGAGGATCAACAGGGGGATTTGATATTTTAGCGCTTATTGTTGAAAAACATTTTAAAGTTCCCGTAACTTTACTTGTTAATGGTATTGATGCGACAATTCTTATTTTACAAATTTCTTTCCATAGTGTTCCTGAAATTGTTTATGGGATTATGACAATTTTGATTACAGCTTATATGATGAATTATTTATTATCATCAGGTAAAGGTTGTGTTCAAGTTCTTGTCATGACAAAAGAAATTGAAAAGATGAAAACAATGATTTTAAATGATATGGATGCGGGAGTGACTTTATTAGATGGTAAAACAGGGTTTTTAAAAGAAAATACAGAAGTTGTTTTAACAATTTTACCATATCGTAAACTTCCTGATTTAAAAGATAAGATTAAAGAGATTGATGATAAAGCATTTATTATTGTTTCTCATGTAGAAGAAGTTAGTGGAAATGGTTTTACATATACAAAAGAAATGCGAGAAGCTTAATCTTAGATGTTCATTTAGGTGGACATCTTTTTTATTTTGATAGATAATAAGGAAAACGGGGGAATGAGTTATGAAAATTGAAATTGCATCTTTAGAAGATGCACAAGAATTAGTAGAGATTTATCGCTATTATGTTGAAAAAACAGCGATTACTTTTGAATATGAGGTACCATCTGTTGAAGAATTTAAACAAAGAATGGTTCATGTTATGGAAAAATATCCCTATTTGATTGCTAAAGAGAATGATCAAATTGTCGGTTATGCTTATGCAAGTTGTTTTAAAAATAGGGTCGCTTATGATTGGTGTGTTGAGACATCAATTTATGTTAATTATGATTTAAAAAGATGTGGGATTGGTAAAAAACTTTATTTAGCCTTAGAAAAAGCATTAAAAGCACAACATATTACAAATTTAAATGCGTGTATTTCTTCACCTATTGAAAATGATGAATATTTGGATACTAATAGTATTGATTATCATCATCATTTGGGATATCAAATGATAGGTAAGTTTCATCAATGTGGCTATAAATTTAATCGTTGGTATGATATGGTATGGATGGAAAAATTTATAGGGGAACATTTAGAAAATCAATTACCAATTATTGAATTTAAGAAAATCAAAGATCAAATAGATTTAAATGAGGAATAACAAATGGAATTAAAACAAGGCAGACCACAAGAAAAAAGAATAGCTAAAGAAGAAAGAGTTTATGATTTGTTAGAAAAACTACATATTGATTATCAACGCATAGACCATGAAAAAGCAGATACGATGGAAATATGTTTAGAAATAGAAAAATCTTTACAAGCAACAATATGCAAAAATTTATTTTTAGTAAATTCCAATAAAAGCCAATATTATTTATTAATGTTAAAAGAACATAAAAAATTCAAAACAAAAAATATATCGAAACAAATCAACAGTTCCCGCCTTTCTTTTGGAAGTGATGAAAAAATGCATGAATATTTAGATATTACACCTGGTTCTGTTAGTGTTTTAGGACTAATGAACGACGTTAAAAACAATGTTCAATTATTAATGGATCAAGATTTATTAGAAGATGAATACCTAGGTTGTCATCCATGCATTAATACAAGTAGTCTAAAAATTAAAATGCAAGATGTTTTTGATAAAATTTTACCAGCCATTAATCATCAAGCAATCTTTGTGGAGGTTCAAGATGGATAAAGAAGGAATCATGATTTATTTGTGCATGAAAGGACAAAATGAATGGCTAGAAGAAGTTAAAGCCTATTTTCAAAAGAGTTCTTATGTCTTAAAAGTAATTGAAATTGATGATTGGCAAAATGAACTTTCTTTAACAAATCAAAAAGGGAAAATTCTTTTAGAAAAAATTAAGCAAATACAATTAAAAAACAAATATTTAAAATGTTATATTAGCGGTTATTCTTTAGCAGGTTTATTTAGTCTTTATTCACTTCATGAACTTGATTTAGATGGGGCTATCAGTGTATCTGGGTCTTTATGGCAAGAAGGGTGGTTAGAGTATTTAAAGAATCATCCTATAAAAAACAAAAGAATCTATTTAAGTTTAGGAAGTAAGGAACATAAAACAAGAAATGCATTGATGAAAAATGTGTTGAAAAACACCTTAGAAGCTTATAAAATCTATCAAAAAGAAAATGATTGTTTCTTTCAAAAAAATAATGGAAATCATTTTTTTGAAAGTGAACTAAGAATGAAGAAAGGATGGGATTGGTTTTTTTATGAAAAATAAGAAATTAACAGAAAAAAGACTTTTGCTTATTAAAAAAATACTATTTATATTAACGATTTTATTATTGATTTATCATGTAGGCTGGACAATTTTTATTATTGCTTTCCGCCATCATATTGGTGATGTTTACATAAAATATGTGACAACTATGATTTTTCGTATTCTTCAATTTAGTGCGATGTTACTTGTATTATCAGCACCTAGAATTTTACAAAAATGGTTTAAGATGCAAGTACCTTTAACACTTTATATAGTTATTGCATTTTTTGCCTTTAATGCTTTAGTTTTAGGAGATGGACTTGATTTTTATGGAAGATATCCATGGTGGGATTCTTTTTTACATTTCTATTCGGGTATAATTTTATCTTTTGTAGCCTTATGGTTTATTCATGTGATGATGGCTGAAAAAAGCAAATATATTTATATGAATAAATATTTTACATGTTTATTTTTAGTTGTGTTTTCGCTAGGAATAGGGGCTTTTTGGGAATTATTAGAATATAGTTGTGATGGGATCTTTCATACCAATGCTCAACAATATATGGCTTCTACAAAAGGAACACTTGTTTCTAAAAAAGATATTCCTTTAAAAGGACATGAAGCTTTAAAGGATACAATGAAAGATTTAGCTCTTGATTTAGGAGGCTCTTTAATTGTAGCAACTTATGGTTTTATTAAACATGATGAAATATTAGAAAAAAGAAACGAGAGATAAATTATCTCTCGATGATATTTTGAGCTAGAGATTCTAAATGATTTTTAGAATCTTTTATTTTTTGAATTTCATCTGGCGAAGCTGTTTCATAATTGAATTTTCTAGTTATTTTCATTAAAGAAGCAAGTTCACCTTTAATTTGTTTTCTTAAAGCTTTATCCATTTCTTTTTTATGCGTTGCAAGACCATTTTGAACATTGATTATCAATGTTTCAACTTCATTTTTTAAAAGCATATTTTCTTTAGTAACTTGGTCTTGGCTTTCATACATTTTCGCTTGTTTAATAGCTTCTTCAATATCTGTATCAGACATTTTAGAAGAACCTTCAATTATCATACTTTGACTATTTCCAGAAGCTAAGTCTTTAGCAGAAACGTGAACAATACCATTACTATCAATATCAAAAGTAACTTCAATTTGTGGAACTCCACGCATCGCACGTTTGATTTTTTTAAGCTTAAATTTACCTAAAGATTGATTATCTTTTGCGAGTGGTCTTTCTCCTTGTAAAACATTGATTTCAACTTGTGTTTGAAAGTTTGCTGATGTCGTAAAGACTTGACTGTGACTGGTTGGAATCGTTGTGTTTCTTGGAATTAATGGTGTAGCAACACCACCAACAGTTTCAATAGAAAGTGTCAAAGGTGTAACATCTAATAATAAAACATCATTATCTTCACCATATAAAACCATTTCACCGCTTAGTTTTCCTGCTTGGATTGCAGCTCCTAAAGCTACACATTCATCAGGATTTAAGGATTTACTTGGGTCCATTTGAGTAATTTCTTTTACTTTTTCTTGAACTGCTAAAATACGTGATGAACCTCCTACTAAAATGACTTTATTTAAGTCTTGTGGTGTTAATCTTGCATCATTTAAGGCTGTTTGCATTGGTAAAACAAGACGATCAATTAAAGATTTTGTCAGTTCATTCATTTTTTGTCTTGTTAAAGTGATTTCTAAATTTTTTGGACCATTTACATCTTGATAAATAAAAGGTAAATTAATGATGGTACTTGATTGACTTGAAAGTTCTATTTTAGCTTGTTCACTAGCTTCTAAAATACGAGATAAAGCAATTTGATCTTTTCTTAAATCAATTCCTTCTTGTCTTGAAAAAGTATCAAGGACGTAGTCACTAATGGCTGTATTAAAATCATCTCCACCTAAATGATTATCCCCAGCTGTTGATAAAACTTCAATAACACCACTACCAATTTCAATAATCGAAACATCAAAAGTTCCACCACCTAAGTCAAAAACCATTACCTTTTGACCATAAGCATTTTCTAAACCATAGGCAAGAGCAGCAGCTGTTGGTTCATTAATAATTCTTAATACTTCTAAACCAGCAATTCTTCCAGCATCTTTAGTTGCTTGCCTTTGTGCATCGTTAAAATAAGCAGGAACTGTGATAACGGCTTGTGTTACTTCTTCTTGTAAGTAAGCTTCTGCATCCGTTTTTAATTTTTGTAGAATCATAGAAGAAATGAGTTGAGGAGATAGTTGTTTACCATCGATTTCCACATGATAGTTATCTCCCATTTCTCTTTTAATAGAAGAAATTGTACGTTTTGGATTCATCGATTGTTGACGTTTTGCAAGTTCTCCTACAAGTTTCTTTCCATCTTTATCAAAAGCAACAATACTTGGTGTTGTTTTTTGATTTTCTTTATTTTCAATAATTTTAGCTTTTCCGTTTTCATAAAAAGCCATACAACTATTTGTTGTACCTAAATCAATTCCAATAACCTTTGCCATAATTTTCTCCTTCTAACAACATAAAATAGGATAATGATATCCGCTACCACAACAACAAGACATCATACAATTTAATAACATAATTGAATAGCAACAATTCATCATACTTGCAGGATTTCCATATTGTTGGCTTGTTTGACGATATTGATTCGTATTTCCTTGTAATTGGTTCACTAAAAGAATATATTGCATATTCATAGGTTCCATTTGTAAGGCTGTTTGAGCATATTCTTGAGCACGTATATTATTTCCTAAACCATTTTCAGCAATGGCAGATAAATAAAACCACATACTTGATTTATTACGTATTTGATTTAAAACATTAAGTGCTTCTTGATAACGTCCGCCTTGAATAAATCCTTGAGCTTCTTGATAAGCGTCTTGATCATTACCTGTATATTGATAACCACCAGTTGTTTGACCACCATAACTTTGTTGTCTAAAACCTTTTTTTCTTTCATCCATAATAGTTTTATATGCATTTTGGACTTCTTTAAATTTTTCAGTGTATTCTGCTTGATGAGGGTTTCCAATATTAGCGTCAGGATGATATTTTTTAGAAAGCGTACGATACGCTTTTTTTACTTCATCATCACTAGCACTAGGGGATATACCTAATATTTGATAGGGATTCATGATTGTTCCTCCATTCTTTTCTTTTTGATTAGTTCAAATTTTGTCCAAATACCACTATAAATAATATTTCTTAAAAGTTCAATATTTTTAATTAAAGGAAGTTTTTCAAAATAATAACTACTTCTAGAAATCATCATTTCTAATATTTTAAAACAATAATCCTGAAAATTATCTTCTTTAAATTGATCTTTAAAAGGATTGTATGTTTGTTTTTTTAAATCTTCTTCAACATCTTCAAAAGCATCTATTAAATAAATAAACTTACCTAAATAAAATCCCATTTGATATAAATCATCCTTGAAAATATCCTCTTGATAAACACATATTTCAGCCATAATATGGCCAAAATGACCAGCTATTTTATCTAAGTCCATACAATTCGTTTGTTCTAAATAATGGATTTGATCTAAGTGTTCTTTAATAGTTTCTACTTTTTGAGGGTATTTATTTTTAACAATTTTAAATTTCTTTTTTATAAATTGAATAAGGGATTTACTTTTTAAAGAATTTTCATCTAGAATATCATCTTCTAATTTATAATAAGTTAATATAATGGTCATATCACTTACATAATCCATACATTCATTTGTACAAACTCTTTTTTTATGAAAAGGATGTATAGGACAATGGATAAAATAATGATTTTCATGAGGTTCATAAAGACTTGAAAGTAAAATACCTACAAAGTTTAAATCATAATTAAGAGTAAATTGACTTAATCTTCCATGATTCTTTTTTAAAGATTGACATAAACCACAATAATATTCTTGATATTGATCAAAATCTTTTATTTTTAATTCGGGTTTATTAATAACAACATAACCAAACATTTTTAAGTTCTCTTTTCAAATTTTTGATGGCAGCTTGGACAAGTCACAATAATTTTTCCTTTTCCTTTAGGAAGTCTTACCATTTGTTTACAAGACGGGCAACGATAATATTTATGACTTCTATCTGACAATCTTTTCTTTTGTAAATTAAACCATTGTTGAATAGGTTTAATGCTTTTTAGATACTTTTCATTTTCTTGATAACGTTTGTATGTTTGTCTAGAAAACATACGATAGATTACTAATAACCAAATTAAATAACCTAACCACATTATAATTCTATTGTTGAAAAATATATTGACGATAAATAAAGCAATCACTAGAAATAATGCGTGATTGTTTAATGTATCTATACCATATCTTCCTTGCATAAAGCGGATTAACTTTTCTTTCATAAAAACATCTCCTTCACTTTGATGAGGAGATTATATTATTGAATTGTGTATTAAACATGAACTCTAAAAAACATTATATTTTGATTTTCTATGACAGAATATGATGATAAAAAATAAATATTTTAAATGAAAATAGATTAGAAATTTTAAAAAGACATTAACTGACATATTTTATAACTTTTTCTTTCTATGGTAGTAGTGGAAAGGAGAAAGAAATGAAAAAATTAATATGTCTTTTAACAACATTTCTAAGCTTGTTTTTTATGATGAAACCTGTTGAAGCAACTGGTTTAAAATGGGAAATTTCTAAATCAAAAACAGCTACTCAACTAGATTCAAATTATCAAAGTCAAGTGGCGCTTTCACTACCTTCGAAAAGCGAAAACTTAGTTTCTGATGTTGTTTTTGTTTTAGATAAGTCAACTAGTGCACAAATTGAAAATCAAGCATTAGAAATGTTAGAACAACTTAAAGCACAGATTGAAAAAACAGATGCAAAGGTAAAAGTAGGAATTGTTATTTTTAATAAAACAGCACATGTATCTTCATGGTTTAATCTTACAAGTCAAATGTCTCAAATCAAAGAAGCAATTCAACAAGAAATTACTTCTGGAACAAATAGTCATGCAGGATTATTAGCTGGTAAGGAATTGTTGGATAATGACAAGGAAGTAGAAGCTCAAAGGAAATATATGGTTTTTGTAAGTGATGGTATTACTTATATGTATAATCAAGAACCAACAGTTACCGCTTGGTCTTTTGAAAATGATGGAAGTGTTTTAAATTGGGCAGGTCCTGATAATTTTAAATCTAAATATAGTGATTCCATTCCTGAATGGAACACATATTTTAAAAATGTAAAGAATCAATTAGAAAGTCAAGGTAATAAATATGATTATATTTATGGACAAACACCAACAGTTTCAACACCTGTATTAGAATCGAATCAGTATTTAAATTCAGTTGATAAAGCACTTTATTATACGAATGATACGTATCAAAATATGAAAGAAGAAGGGTATCATTGTTATGTGATGAAGGCTAATGGTCAAAGTCATTATCCTTGGGCAACTTCTTTTATGGAATACTTATCAAATAATGAAGAAGTTTCTTTTGATGCTATTCAAAATGATATTTATTATTTATTAGATAAAGGAAGTTATGTTGAAGATTATATTGGTCAAGGAAAAGATCAATTTGGAAATGAATATAATTTTGATTTTGTTAATGAAGTTAATCAATTTTATATGATGGTTGGTCAAAAGAAATATACACCAGAAATGATAGAAGATGATACATGTTATCATTATGGATTTAATAAGCAAAATGATGGTTATGATTATGAACTTTACTATTATTCTGGAGTAGAGGAACATTTTATTTGGAAAATGAATGTTCCTGTTACACAATTTGATCCAGTTCAACTTATTTATACTGTTATACTAACAAATCCTCAAGAACAAGCAGGAGAATATGGTTACTATGATGAAGATGGTCATTTAAATAAAGATAATTTAAAGACGAATATTCGAGCTACTTTACATCCTGTAGATAGTAATGGAAATGCTTTAGAAATTGAAGATTTTTTAAATCCGACAGTAAGCTATAGTGTTCAAAATACAAAAATTCAAGAGAATCCTAAACAAGAAACAAAGATACAAACAGCTAAAAAAAGTGTAAAAACAGGGGATGAACAAATGATTTATCCTTATATAGTACTTTCTCTACTAACAATTTCAATTGTATCTGTGCTTAAAAGAAGATTAGAAGAATAATCTTCTTTTTTCTTTGATTTTATATCTTTATTGACAGTTGTTTTTAAGTTTTTCCATCGATTTTATAAATGAAAATGTATTTATTTTTAATAAGAAAAAATCCGACAAACTTTATAATATCTCCTTTTTATTATTTAAACAAAGAAGGAGGAAGATTATGAAAAAATTAATACAAATAAGTATTTGTTTGATGATTTTAATTTTAAATATGCATACAGTTAAAGCTATGAATTATCAAGCACAAATACAAGATCATTATTATGAATCATTTCAAGAAGCTATCAAGGATATTTTAGATGAAAAACAAAAAGGACCGATTTATTTATTAGATGATGTTATTTTAGATATAGGAACTATTAATAAAGATATTGAAATTATAGGAAATCATCATCAAATATCAGTTCCCTGTCAAAGTCAAACAAATGATAGTGAAAGTCAAGGACGTTTAAATATACAGGCACATTTAACATTTAATCAATGTGATGTACAATTTAATAATATGTATTCATCTGGAAATAATACATGGTCGGTTGTTATGTCTTCAACTGGTGTTTTAGATTTAATCAATCAATCGCATGTTTCTTTTGTAAATTATGGTATCTATGCGAGTAATGGTGCGATTATTAATGTAGATCATTCAGTAGTTTCATTAAAACAAATGAAGTATACTTCAATGATGGGTGAATCATATGGTATTTTAAATCTTAATAATAATGCTAAGTATAACATAGAGGATGCGATTGAACCAAATGGAATAACAGGTTTTCATATAAATGTAGATCATTCTAGTCTTGTTATTCAAAATTGTACAAATCAAGCTATTGTTAAAGGAAATTTAAATATTACAAATCAAGGAAGTGTATCACTTTTAAATAATGAAGTTGGTTATAATATGTATAGTGGTAATCAACTTTATGTAGATGAAACATCTTCATTAAAAATGAATGAAAATAAAAATTGTGCCCTTTTAAGTCAAGGTAAACAAAAACGTACAATGATTGTTAAAAAAGGAGGAAAGCTAGAAGCTCAATATAATGGAAGTCAGTATCAAGCAAGTGATGATGAATCTAAATATTATGCTCAAACATCTGCTTTAAATTTTGGAGTTTATGGATGGTATGAAAGAGCACAAAAAATATATTTTTATCCTAATTCAGATGATGTTATTTTTGAAGATGGTGCCAAAGTAAATATTTCTCATAATTATGTAAGAGGTATTTCTAATTATGGAAATCTTTATCTTGGTAATCAAACTATTATTACTTCAAATGGAGGTTATCAAAAAGGTAATCCACTTGATACATGTCGTGTAGGTAAAGGTGGAGGAATTTATAATGCTGGAAAGTTAACATTATCTAGTACAGTTTTATATAACAATCATGCACGTTTAGCTGGTGATGATCTTTATGGAGAAGAAACAGGCTCAGTTTATTTGAGTACGGTAGGTAATAATTGGATTTTAGATGATTGTAATCATAAAATAGATGGTTGGTATCAAGATACGTTACAACACAGATGGGATGGAGAACATTTAGATCGATTATATCTTGTAAATATAGAAAAGAATCAAACATATCATGCCTTAGAAGCTAAAGCCGCACATGGAATCATTAAAGAAGACATTAAAACAGAAATAACACCTACAGAATCTGTCAAGGTACAAGCTGTTAAAACAGGAGATACAACACCAATGGATTATTGGTATACACTTATAGGTCTTTCATTAACTGTTATGCTTTTATTCTTTATTAAATATGTGATGAAAAAACGCGATTAGTCGCGTTTTGTTTTTGTTTGTGGTATGATAGCGTGGGTGATGAAAATGTTAGTGTCGATGACAGATATAACAAAGTATAATGGAGAAAGATGTATTTTAGATCAAATAGAATTACATATTGAAGATAAAGATAAAATAGGAATCTTAGGAGTTAATGGGACTGGCAAATCAACGCTTTTGAAGATTATTTCAGGTATTGAAGATTATCAAGGGAAAATGACTTATCAAAAGGATTTACGTATTAATTATTTACCACAAACACCTTTGTATAATGAAATGGATACAATTATGGAAACAGTTTATAAACAAATTGATTCAAAAGATATTCATGATTTTGAAATAAAGGCTCAATTAGGTAAGTTTGGAATTTATGATGAAAATCAAAAAATCAAAGAACTTTCAGGAGGACAACTTAAAAGAGTAGCTTTAGCGATTGCTTTAATGAAGCCTTGTGATTTATTAATTTTAGATGAACCAACCAATCATTTAGATAATAGTATGATTGAATATTTAGAAAAGTTTTTAATAAAATGGTCAAAAGGATTATTAATGGTAACTCATGATCGTTATTTTTTAGAAAGAGTAGTAAATCGTATTGTTGAAATAGATCATGGACAAGTTTATAACTATGAAGCCAATTATTCAAAATATTTAGAACTGAAACAATTAAGATTAGAAACACAACTTTCTAGTCAAAGAAAAAGAAAACTCTTTTTAAAGAAAGAACTTGAATGGGTACGTGCTGGCGTACAAGCACGTACAACTAAAAGTAAAGATCGTCTGCAAAGATTTGAAGAATTATCAAAAGTAAAAGATATAGAAGTGAATGGGAAAATTGAAATGATTCATACTTTTTCTCGTTTAGGAAAGAAAACAATTGAACTGAATCAGATTTCTAAAAGTTTTGGTCAAAGAAAACTATTTGATGAATTTTCTTATATGTTTAAACAACATGACCGTATTGGAATATTAGGAGATAATGGAACAGGTAAATCAACATTATTAAATATTCTTACAGGAAGTTTAAAAAGTGATACAGGGTATGTTGAAATTGGAGAAACTGTACGTTTTGGTTATTTTAAACAAGGATATGATGATTTACCAATGAATAAAAAAGTCATTGATTATATTCAAGAAATTTCTAATGATTTTAAGGTGGATGGACAAGGATTATCAGCTAAAGATATGTTAGAAAGATTTTTGTTTGACGCTAGATTACAACATACACCAATTTCTCGTTTATCTGGTGGAGAAAGAAGAAGACTTTATTTATTACGTGTATTAATGATGATGCCAAATGTTCTTGTTTTAGATGAACCAACGAATGATTTGGATATTGATACACTTAATATATTAGAAGATTATTTAGATCATTTTGAAGGAATTATTATTACAGTTAGTCATGATCGTTACTTCTTAGATCGTATTTGTGATGGTTTATTTATTTTACAAAATCAACATATTCGTTATGTTAATGGAGGTTATAGTCAAAATCTAGATACTTCTACTAAAGAAGAAAAAGAAAAAGGACAAGGGGCTTTGGCTTATAAACAAAGTAAGCAAAATAAAATCAAAATGACATATATGGAAAAGAAAGAATTTGAAGGAATTGAAGATGTCATTATGGATTTAGAAACAAAATTAAATGAAGTTGAAGAAAAGATGAATGGTGTTACTGATTTTAAAGAAATTGATGAGCTTTCTAAACAAAGAGATGAAATTCAAAATCAAATTGATGAAAAGAATGAACGTTATCTTTATTTGTTAGAATTACAAGAACAAATTGAAAATCAATAATTGACCTTTGTATATACATGTAGGATAATAGAGATATGAAAAGGAAGGTTTGAGGAATGAAAAGATTATTAAGTTGTACAAGTAGTGAAATGTTGAAAATGGATGGTCAAGAATTAAAACAAGCAATTCTTGCTAGTGAAGGAAGAACTGTGATGACAGAAACAGTTGTTGCGATTGAACCTTTATTAGGAGATCTTACAAATGCTGAACTTGCAGTTTCATTTGGAAGTGATATGGTTTTATTAAACTGTTTTGATTGTAATCATCCAGAAATTAAAGGATTACCAGCATGTGATAATCCAGTAGATAAATTAAAAGAAATTGTTGGTAGACCAATTGGATGTAACTTGGAACCTGTGGATTTAGATGCTGATTTAATGGAAGAAAGACGTGTTATTTCTACAGGAAGACAAGCTACAAAAGAAACATATATTAAAGCTCAAGAATTAGGATTTAATTTTATTTGTTTAACAGGAAATCCAGGAGTTGGTGTTTCAAATCATTCAATTTGTGAAGCAATTAAAGAAGCTAAAAAATATTTTAAAGGATTAATTATTGCTGGAAAAATGCATGCTGCAGGAATTGATGAACCAATCGTTGATATGGAAAGTATTAAAGAATTTATTGAAGCGGGTGCAGATGTTATTTTAATGCCTGCTGTTAATACTGTTCCTGGTTTATCTGAACAAGAAGTAACAGAAGCTTGTCGTTATATTAAGGCACATGGTGCTTTATCTTTAAGTGCTATTGGAACAAGTCAAGAAGGGGCAGATGAAGGTACTATTCGTGAAATTGCTTTATTAAATAAACGTTGTGGTATTGATATTCAACATATCGGAGATGCGGGATTCTGTGGTATTGCTTTACCTGAAAATATTATGGCTTTATCAATTGCTATTCGTGGTAAAAGACATACATATCATAAGATTGCTTCATCAATTAATAGATAGAATGTCATTTATATAAAAGTGATAGGAGTGTTATATAAAAATGACTGCAACAAATAATTCTAATTATTTGTTGCAGTTTTTTCTTTTTTTAATGTATTATTATTTATAAGTTTAGTATTTGTATTTTATAAAACAAATTAAAGTTCACTTTTTTGTTTTATATAACACTTATTTTGAAATATGAACAACGAGACACGAGGTCTAAGTATATAATATACACTGTATTATCAAATAAGTACTTTTACTAAAGAATTTTTTAATAAAATTATAAAGGAGGAAATGGTTATGAGATGTCCTGCATTTGAGAGTTTAATTAAAGATATGAAAAAAAATGAGATTGATAAAGAACATTATTCCTTTGTGTATAATGGTTTTCAATTTGATACTATTTTATCTATTGTTACAGGCGGTTATGAAATCCTTGTCGCAATTCATACACATAATTGGGGATGTGTTTTAAAAATGGATGATGATTTTATTGTTGATATGCCAGATAATAAATATTTTGAACTTTGTAGAATACTGAAATTAAACTATGCTGAAGATGGTTTTAATTCTTCAAAGTTTCTTAAAATGCTCTCTGAAAAAGCACCTAAACATTCTAATAGACAAGGCGTTGAATATACTGATTTACGTGCATATCTTCCATATCGCAATGTAGATGAAGCGGAGAGAATATATTTCTGTGGTTGGAATGATCATACAAGAGATCATCGAAGAGCACGTAATTTTGACAAAACGGAATTTTATTTTGGTAAAAAGGTGGCAGACTATTGTCGTGAGCATAATATTAGTTCATTGTGGACTGATAATCCTCGTAATGAAATAAATCCAAATAATCCTGAAGAATAGTTTTATTAAGATACTTCATATTTTTGTTGAATTTTCTATAGAAGAAAATGATGAAAAGAAATGGTACAGGGCGCATGCTAGTTCTTTATGGCAAGAAGGTCAATATGTTGGAGCGATTGGACAAATAGAAAAGGCAAGTCGTATTCCTAAATTTACTCAAAAAAATACCCTGCTTCAATATGATGATCAACAAATCGATGATGCCATTAAATACCTCAGTGAGATCTTTGACAGTGCACGATTGACCGATGTAAGAAATTATTCAGTTATTTATGCTACAAAACATGGATTAGAAAAGACCAAAGAAAAATGTTTCAGGTTTTGGGAAAGAAGAGAATCATGTATAAACTGTATTGCGCGAAAAGCTTACGAGAAAAAAGGACAAGTTGTTAAATTAAAATTTGTAGATCGTAATGTTTATGGAATCATTGCAGAATACATCGAGATCAACCGTCAACCTTATGTTTTAGAAATCGTTTGTCATACAGAAGAAAATATTCTTCTATCATCTTATGGAAAATCACAGTTCATAGATAAAATAAGCAATTACAACAAACAATATTATCAAGATGTTTTGACTAAAACCTATGATCGAAGATATTACGAAGAATACGTTATAAATATGAATAACATTATCACTTTAGCGATAATCGATGCCAATGGCTTTAAAGAAATCAATGATCATTTTGGACATGCAGCAGGTGATGAGGCTTTAAAAAAACTTTCTAAGGCCATTAAAGATTGCATTAGAAAAGATGATTATCTTATCCGTTATGGTGGAGACGAATTTATACTTGTTTTCCAAGATATCGAATATGGTGATTTTAAAATGTTACTTAATAGAATTTCTGATCATGTACAAAACATCTTTGTTGATGATGATGTTCAGCTCTCTGTTTCTATTGGTGGTATGTATAACATAAACAACATCGATGAAGCTCTCGCGTATGCAGACAAGCTTATGTATCAAGGAAAGAAAAAGCATAAAAAGTTGTTATAGAAAAGAAATAATAGTTTTTAAATAGATAAAGCGGAGGATACTTTTATGGATAAAGTGATTAGATCATTCATTGTTTTATTTGTGCTGCTTATAGCAATAACAGGCTATCATAAATCATATGACCAATCATATAATGCATCAACTATTAACAATTTAAAAGAAAATATCTTTTTTGCAGTTAGAATATGATGATGGACAAGTAGTTTATGAAGAAATAGCCATTTATGATAACATTGAATATGAATTTATAATCAATACTGGTGCTAGAAATATATTAGAATGGGTCATTAATAAATAAAACAGTAATATCTAAAAAGGTATTTTTTGAAAGAAGTACATTTATGCATGTTTTTTAAAAAATTACACGGAGGAAAGAATGTTATAACAAAAAATAATGTTTTAATAGTCTACATGGCGGAATCAGAATTTAATCTATTAGATAGAAAAGCAAAACAATTAAAAACGACTAAAAGTGAAGTTGCAAGAACGGCTACTCAAAACTATATTCATAATGTAAATTTGTCTAATGAGAAGTTATTACAAATACTTAAGGAACTTCGTAATTTAGCATATGAAGTAGAAGGCGATTTAAGAGATCCACTTATTTATAAATTGATAGAAGTAGATTTACATTTATATTAAAAAAACTTATGCCCATAAAATGGGGATATATCAGTAGTATGAAGGTACTATTGGAAATCTCCATTTTGTATATCATCTTAAAATATATGTAGGATTAACCAAGTATGATTGATTTTTTAAAAAAACACATATCAAAAGAAAATGAAGAACAACAAACAACTAAAAAAGAAGATAAATATATACTCTTACAAGATTTTGATTTATTAAATGCATTGTTGGAACAAGAATATAGATGTGTACAAATGATTATTACAAATTATGACACTAAGAAATATCAATATGAAATCATTGATTATAAATTAGATTATAGAAACAAGACGCTGTGTTTGAATCTAAAACTAGATGAAAATTATCAGTTTGAATATATTATAGAAGCTATTGATGATATTCAAACTGTAGTTTCCAAAGATGGAATACATGTACTTATAAGT
>ERZ894199.179-NODE-179-length-33567-cov-33.998508_pt1 | contig 33567 bp, 28 predicted proteins | sample MGYA00380285_ERZ894199 | MGnify/ENA primary metagenome ERZ894199 (study PRJEB32331, sample SAMN06328447) | human gut metagenome | biome: human gut microbiome; feature: stool | host: Homo sapiens | collected 2012-01-17 ... | reverse complement strand
CCCAAACAGCAAAGGTTACTTTTCTAGCTGACTTCCTGTTGACGAGCTTCATTTTGTCCTGCTGTCATTTCGCACAAATTCTATTCTATCACGGAATAGAAACTTTGTAAAGTCCTTCAAAACAATTTCAATGAAATTCAGACAATAATTCTATGATTCGTTTTTTATATTGCAATTGTTGCCAGTCCCTATCCATTGCTGGATCCCATATTAAAGGAAGATCTGCAATAATTTCACCGGGATTATGATTTAAGATATAGATCCGGTCACTCAATGTCAAAGCTTCTTCGATACTATGAGTGATCACTAGAGTGGTGAGACCAAGACGTTCCTTACTGTCTAGATACCAGTGATAAAGATCCTGCCTTGTCAATTCATCTAAGGCACTAAAAGCTTCATCTAATAGGAAGACAGAATGACCCAGAAGATAGGTTCTCAATAGCGCCACCCGTTGCCGCATTCCCCCACTCAGCGCATTGGGATAAAGGTTGGCGATACTTCCCAATTTAAATTCATCTAACAATTTTAGAGCTGTAGATGTCGCCTCTTCCTTAGGAATCTTTTTTAATTGAAGGGGAAGAATAATATTTCCCAATACTGTCTTATGTTCCAACAAAAGATCCTTTTGTAGCATATAGCTGACTTTCCCAAAGGAGATCGGAGCATTATCTACTTCTATGGTACCCTTTTGTAAGGGAAGGATCCCAGCAATTAAATTAAACAAGGTTGATTTCCCTACCCCACTCGGACCTAGAATAGAGACGATTTCTCCTTTTTGCACTTCTAGTGATACATTATTTAAAACTGCTTTATCTCCAAAAGAGAAACTTACATCTTTTACGGTTAAAATATCAGTCACCTACCAATTCGTTTGTGAAACCTTTGTCTTCTAAGTCATTTGAAACCAATCCTTGCTCTTTTGCCCAAGCATAAAAAGCATTCCACCGCTTAGGATCAAACTGCCCCCACTTGTCCTTGTCTGAAGCATATTGATTAGAAAGATATTTTTGGGAAGCGAGTACAAAATCACGCTGGTTAGCTAAGGCAGGGGCCTGTTTGATCAAGATATCCGCAGCTTCTTCTGGATGCTCTATAGCATATTGGTAGCCTTTTTTCACCGCTTGAATGAATTTTTTTGCTTCCTCTTTATGAGACTTCAAATAGTCATTGTTAGCAATAATAACAGGCGAATAGTAGTCAAATGCAGGAACAAAATCTTTCATATAGAAGAAATTGGTCTTCATTCCCTTTTGCTCAGCTAAAATTCCATCCCAACCGTGATAAATCCAAGCAGCATCAAAGACCTTATTTTCAATCGGAGTAATGGAATTTGAATCACTATTTGGAACCAATTTTACTTGATTAAAATCAGCCCCCTCTTTTTTCATCATCGATTTGATCATTTCCAACTCAATCGGATCATTCCAGGTACCATACTTCTTACCAACCAAATCTTTTGGACTTGTGATCGCTGCATCTTTTCTTGAAATAATCCCTGACGTATTGTGTTCGACGATAGCTGCAACAGCGGTAATCCCCGCACCTTTATCCAATTTCTTGGCCATAGAATCTTGGAAATAAATACCAAATGGAGCTTTCCCATTAATAATCAAATCAGAACTACTGTCTTCCGGCGGAAGTTTTATATCTACATCCAGTCCTGCATCTTTAAAATACCCTTTTTCCTTTGCTACATAGAGACCCGTATGATTGGTATTCGGGGTCCAATCTAGAATAAAATCAATCTTTTTCAAACTACTTGACGATTGCTTGACAGAATTTTGACAAGCACTCAAGAAAACAAATCCCAATATTATTGATAAAAATAAACCTATTGACTTTTTCATTAGCTATACCTCTTTTACATTTTTGTCAATTTAATTTTTACACCATTTACAAGTTTGTCAATCCTTTTTCCATTTTAGAATGGTTCGTTCTAATTGGTCAACGAGAAACATACCGAGTAAACTAATAGCAGAAATCAATACAATGATCGCAAACATCGTATCATACTGAAATAACTTCTTCGACTGGATCATATAGACCCCCAATCCATCAAAACCTCCTAACCATTCTGAAACTACCGTACTGATAAAAGCATAGGAAACGCTCACACGTAAACCTGCAAAAAAATAAGGAAGCGCTGCAGGAATTTTATAATGGACTAAGGTCTGAAAGCGATTGGCTTGCATAATCTGAAACAATCTCAGAATATCTTGATCGCAATGCCGAAAACCATCTAACAGACTGACTACGATGGGAAATACCACCGTAATAATGATCAAAACCAGTTTTGGAAGCATACCATAACCAAACCAAAGAACCAGGATAGGGGCCAAGGCAATCGTCGGAATGGTTTGAATAACAACCATAAAAGGATAGACCAGATCATTCACCCATTGAAAACTATCCATGAGAATCGCAAAGCCAGCAGCAAGAAGAACCCCTATAACAAGTCCGATCAAGGCCACTTGAAGGGTAGACAAACTGTGATGAATCAGGAGAGCTCGATCTCGTACAAAGGCATTCCCGATTTCAAGTGGCGTTGGTAATACAAATTTGGGGAGGATATTTAAAAATCCTGCTAACTGCCATAAGACAAGAAGGCTGCTAAAACCTGCAAATCCAATCAACTGTTTTGAATATCTTTTTACAAGAGACATCGTAACCTCCTTTCTCACAAATAAAAAACGCCTCCAAAATAGGAGACGGATTGCACAAGGTCACTCATAACGAAAAATACATTTCATTTGTTTCCTACGCTGGCATTACCCAGATCAGGTGCGGTCGAAGCTTACACTTCCTCTCAGACTGTACACAGACTCCCATATGTATTTATTATAATAACTGATTTTGACGATAAAAGCAAGAAATTAATCCAAATAACGAATTAAATTCTTCTCTGTTAAAATATCTGAATAGGTGTAAGACTCCACGTAGGTATTAGCTGGTTCACCTGGTAAACTATTGTCGTTCGTATACTCGATAATAAATAAAGAAGGATAGACCTCAATCAAGCGTCCAAATTTATTTTTTTGACGTTTCCGTCCATTTTCAAGCGTCATTTCAACCACTTGTCCTTCATGAGCCTTGATCTCTTCTTTAATTTTTTTCATTTTTGCAACATCTGTAAATGCATCACTCATCTTATTGATCCTCTCTCTTTGAAATACTTGAGAATTTATTGTATTCCTTTTGGAATATTAATTCGACTGTCCCACGCGCACCTGAACGGTTTTTCTCGATAATCACTTCAACCGTATTATTAGGCATTCCATCTTCTTCCTCTTCACCAGCTCGATCATAATAATCATCACGGTACAAGAAAGCAACAATATCCGCATCCTGCTCAATCGATCCAGATTCACGAATATCAGAAAGAACAGGACGTTTGTCTTGGCGCTGTTCCACACCACGTGATAGCTGACTCAAAGCAATGACGGGAACTTTTAGTTCCTTAGCTAAAATCTTTAACTGACGAGAAATTTCTGAAACTTCCTGTTGACGGTTTTCTCTTCCAGTCCCTGTAATCAGCTGCAGGTAGTCAATCAGAATAAGACCGAGATTCCCTGTTTCCTGCGCTAATTTTCTTGCTCTCGAACGAATCTCAGTGATCCGAATTCCTGGGGTATCATCGATGTAAATACTCGCATTGGCCAAATTTCCTTGAGCAATGGCATATTTCCGCCACTCTTCATCCGTCAATTGACCTGTACGAATCGAATGGGATTCAATCAAGCCTTCAGCTGCTAACATCCGGTCAACCAAACTTTCAGCACCCATTTCTAATGAGAAAATAGCCACTGTCTTATCCAACTTTGTCCCGATATTTTGAGCAATATTTAGAGCAAAGGCTGTTTTCCCTACTGCAGGACGAGCCGCTAAAATAATCAACTCTTCCTCATGTAGCCCCGTCGTCATATGGTCCAAATCGCGATAGCCTGTCGCAATACCCGTAATATCAGTGGTTTGAAGCGAGCGGGCTTCTAAGCTACCAAAATTTATATTCAAGATGTCTCGAATATTTTTAAATCCACTACGATTTGCATTTTCACTAACATCAATCAGAGCTTTTTCAGCACCCGCAATGATTTCATCTGAAGGACTTGCGCCATCATAAGCTTGATTAATACTTTCCGTTAATCGAGAGATCAATCGACGTAAGACAGCTTTTTCGGCAACAATCTTCGCGTAATACTCTGCGTTAGCTGAAGTTGGTACCGAATTAATGACTTCTACCAAATAGGAGAGACCGCCAATATTTTGGAGATCCCCCTGACTATCTAAAATATTTCGAACAGTCGTCGCATCAATCGCATCCCCGCGGTCAGCTAGATCGATCATGGCTTTAAAAATCAAACGGTGCGAGTACTTAAAGAAATCGCCAGGCTCGATATATTCACGAACAAAGACCAATTTCCCCTCATCAATAAAGATGGCTCCCAACACTGATTGCTCCGCTTGGATATCCTGAGGTTGTGTTCGTAATTCCTCTATCTCAGCCATAAAAAAACCTTTCTATCGATCGTGTTTATCCTTCGTTTACACGAATATTAATCACACCTGTAACATCTTGATAAATTTTTACAGGGACGTCAATCAAACCTGTTGAACGAATTGGAGAGGAAACTTGGATATGACGTTTATCAATTTTAATGCCAAATTGTTTCTCAAGCTCTTCTGCAATCTTTTTATTGGTAATAGAGCCGAAAGTACGGCCATCTGGCCCAATTTTTTCAGTGAATTGAACAACAGTTGCTTCTTCTTCTAATTTCGCTTTAATCTTTTGCGCTTCCGCTAACAATTCAGCATGCGCTTTTTCTTCTGACTTTTGCTTTCCACGAAGTTCACCGATTGCTTGGGCATTGGCTTCTTTCGCAAGATTTTTCTTGATCAAAAAGTTTTGTGCATAACCAGTAGGCACTTCTTTAATTTCGCCTTTTTTACCTTTACCTTTTACATCCGCTAAGAAAATAACTTTCATTCTACATTCTCCTTTTCAATAGTTACTTCGTTTTCAATAGTCTCAATCAGTTGTTGACGAATACTCATCAAATCTTGACCCTCAATTTGAGAGGCTGCCGAGTTGAAATGACCTCCTCCGCCAAGCTGTTCCATGATACGCTGTACATTGACTTTGCTTCGACTTCGTGCAGAAATCGAGACAGTCCCACTTTGATTACAAGCAATGACAAAGGTTGCTTCCACCTCAGACATGGCCAGCATACTATCAGCTGCTTTACTAATAGTTACTGAATCATAGGCTTTAGTCGTATTGGCACAAGCTACGATGATATGTGGCAAAATCTTTTCACCAGTCAAGATCAGTTCGTTCACTTCGCGGTACTCATCAAACTGAATCGCAGAGATCTCCTGGATGGTTACACTATCACTACCTCTTGAACGAAGGTAACTCGCCACATCAAAGGTCCGACTCGTAACCCGTGCGGAGAAGTTCTTAGTATCCAGCATAATCCCAGCCATCAAGACACTAGCTTGAATCTTCGTTAACCGATTTTTCTTCGACTTCTGGAACTGAATAAGTTCACTAACCAATTCGCTCGCACTACTTGCTCCACTTTCAATATAGGTGATCAGAACATTTTCAGGGAAATCATCATCCCGACGGTGATGGTCAATGACAATAATCTGTTGAAATTCCTGATAAAACTCTTTTGAAAGAGTCAAGGCCGTCTTAGAATGGTCAACCATAATTAACAAAGAGCGATCCGTCACCATTTGCATGGCTTCCTCTAGGGGAAGGATTTTCGTCACCTGCTCTTCTTCTAGTTTCGCAATTGCTCTTGAAATATCACTAGCCATTGCATGCGGGTCATAGACCACATAAGAGGAAGCCAAAATATTGCTAGAGAAAAACTGCATTCCCACAGACGCTCCTAAAGCATCCATATCCAAGTTTCTATGTCCAACAATGAAGACTTGATCAACGGATTTAATTTTATCCGAAATAGCTGTCATCATAGCGCGTGTGCGAGTCCGAGTCCGCTTCACAGCTGAAGCTGTTCCACCACCAAAGAAAATAGGGTTTTTCTGTTCATCATTTTCTTTGACTACTGCTTGATCCCCACCACGAACTTCCGCAAGGTTCAGGTTCAAGAGAGCTACTTTACCTATTTCATCATGCTCTCCATCACCATACGAGAATCCCATACTTAGGGTAATTGGAAGTTCACGATTTTTTGCCTCTTCTCGGAATTTATCGATGACTGAAAACTTCGATTCCATCAATTGTTCCAAGACCGTGTAATCTGTAAACAAATAGAAACGGTCCATTCCCACACGTCTGTAAAACATATGGTAGCGAGCTGTAAACTCTTCTACAAAGTTGGCAATAAAACTATTGATATTGCTAATATCAGAGTCTGAAATGACATCTTCTAGATCATCATAGTTATCAACAGAAATAATACCGATAACGGGACGAGTTGTCACCAATCCCACAGTTGCTTCATACTCACTTGAAACATCAAAAAAGTAAACAACACTAGACGTCTGATCAAAGTAAACGGAATATTTCTTATCGGCTACAGTGACATAATGACCTTTATCCTCAAACAGAGTATTGAGTAACTTTTTCAATGATTCAACATCAAAGTCCCCATCATCTGTTGAAAAAATCAATTCAGCATAAGGGTTGAACCACTCTACTTCATTTGATTCTTCATTAATCTTGATAACTCCAACAGGCATTTTATCAAGGAGGGATGCTAATCCGCTTTCTGCCTGATGGTTAACGTATTGTATTTGTTCTAATTCATCTAACTCTGAAATTTGTAACTGGTATTCAAATAAAGCAATCAATCCAGCTAAGACTAAAAAAATTGCAATGAGAGTTACATAGCCTTTGCCAAAGATTCTTAAAAAAATTGCTAAAATTGCAAATGAAATAAAACCAATTAACACATAATGGATGAACGATAAACGAAATTTTTTCATCATAAACCTCTTCTCGGAATTATACCATAAATAGAGGTAAAAAGCGAGGTTTCTCTCTATATTACAGAGAAAATCGACCAGCAAAAAGCTCTTCCTCCACTTCACTACTTTGTAAACAAGGTTTACAACTGTGTAAACAGCAACAACAGATTTCAATCCATAAAATTGAGGCTGAAACATCATCTCAGCCCCATTTGATTAGTGGTTTGCTTTGTTTTTGGAGATACTACGAGATTTACCTTCCAAGTAAACCATTAAAATAGAGATATCCGCTGGATTGACACCTGAGATACGACTTGCTTGACCAATCGTTTCTGGATTAATTAATTTAAATTTTTGACGCGCTTCGGTTGCAATAGAGTCAATATCATCCCAGTCAATATTCGCAGGAATTCGTTTTTCTTCCATACGCTTCATTTTTTCGACTTGGTCCATTGCTTTTGAGATATAGCCTTCGTATTTAATTTCAGTTTCAATCAATTCAATGATTTTATCATCCAGTTCTTCAGCTGCAGGACCGATAAATTCTACCACATCTTGGTAAGAGACTTCTGGTCTTCGCAAGAATTCTTTAGCAGTGACAGCATCTGTCAATGGTTTAAAGCCCATTGCAGCAACCTTCTCATTGGTTTCCTTTACAGGCTTTAACTTAATGCTATCCAAACGCTTCATCTCGTTTTCAAACTGATACTTCTTGGTTTCGAAACGTTGCCAACGTTCATCATCTACCAATCCAATTGCTCGTCCCATTTCTGTCAAGCGCATATCGGCATTATCATGACGCAAAATCAGACGGTATTCTGCACGGCTTGTTAACAAACGATACGGTTCGATCGTTCCCTTTGTTACCAAGTCATCGATCATGACCCCAATATAACCATCACTGCGTTTCAAAATGAGTTCTGGTTTTCCTTGGATTTTTAGAGCCGCATTGATCCCTGCAATAATCCCTTGACCAGCAGCCTCCTCATAGCCAGACGTTCCATTGGTTTGGCCAGCTGTAAAGAGACCTGAAATTTTCTTAGTTTCCAAAGTTGAGCGCAATTGATGAGGCAAAACCATATCATACTCAATTGCATAACCCGTTCGCATCATTTCTGCCTTCTCAAGTCCCTTAATAGAATGGACGAGATCCCGTTGAACATCCTCTGGTAAACTCGTTGACAGCCCTTGAACATAGACTTCTTCTGTATTTCGTCCCTCAGGTTCTAAAAATAGTTGATGACGCTCTTTGTCAGCAAAACGGACAATTTTATCCTCAATGGACGGACAATAGCGAGGACCCACTCCCTTTACAACCCCTGTAAACATAGGTGCTCGGTGTAAATTATTCTGGATAATTTCATGGCTATGCCCATTAGTATAAGTCAACCAACAAGGAACCTGATCCTTTACATAATCTTCATCACGCGATGTATAAGAAAAATGATTTGGAGCTTCATCTCCAGGTTGAATTTCCGTTTCGTCATAATTAATTGACGATGCCTTTACACGAGGTGGCGTCCCTGTTTTGAAACGTCCAATTTCTAATCCTAGCTGTTTGAGATTATCGGCCAAATTGATAGAAGCTAGACTATGATTAGGTCCTGACGAATACTTGAGATCTCCAATGATAATTTCTCCGCGTAAAGCTGTCCCAGTAGTGACAATAACAGCCTTTGCCCCATACTCTTGGTGAGTCGCTGTACGAACACCGACAACCTTGCCATCTTCCACCAAAATCTCATCAATCATAGTTTGGCGAAGAGTTAAATTTTCTTGGTTTTCAACCGTTTTCCGCATTTCTTTTGAGTAAAGTTCTTTGTCTGCTTGAGCCCGAAGTGCACGAACCGCAGGACCTTTACCAGTATTGAGCATTTTCATTTGGATGTAGGTCTTGTCGATATTCTTCGCCATTTCTCCACCGAGGGCATCGACTTCACGCACGACAATCCCCTTAGCGGAACCACCAATAGAGGGATTACAAGGCATAAAAGCCAGCATTTCAATGTTAATAGTCGCAAGTAAGACCTTACAACCCATACGGCTAGCAGCTAGGGAGGCTTCTACCCCCGCATGTCCCGCACCGATTACAATGATATCGTATTCTTCAATAAAATTATAAGTCATTTTTTCTCCTATTTCTCAAGATGGATGTGTCGTAATTTTCCGTCCCATTCTGGTAGGGCTGATTTTAAAAAGGCCGGTTTCAGGTCAACAGTGTGTAAATCATCGAAAGCAATCCAACGGCAAGGTAATTGCTTGGTATCTTCCTGCATGACCAAAGGTGCATCTTCTAGCAAGTCCACCAAATAATGAAATTCAATGTTATGGTAGTGGATTCCAGCTTGTTCAAAGTGATTTTCAACCACGAAAGCTAACGGACCTGCTGTAGATGTGACACCAAGTTCCTCTTTGACTTCCCGAACTACAGCATCCTCTGTAGTTTCATTGACTTGAATAGCACCTCCGATTGTATAACAGCCGTCCTCATCTTCTATGACGAACAAGCGATTATCTTTTACAATCAAAGCAGTCGCCCTCACACCAAAAACAGTAGAACCTATTTTCGTTCGAAAATCCTGTTGCCTCATTTTACTTCCTTTCGAAATCACACAAAAATAGTCAAAACTCTGAGAAGTGCAGGACAAAAAAGCCTGCAACATCCATGAGCTTTGACCATCATTTCTATTGCTTTTATTATTGTAGCAAATTGAGAAAATTTGTCAATTTAAATATACTAACACTGACGGATTGCTTCAAAAACTCCTTTGTCAATCTCAACTGGATCAGAGAATGCATCTAGAACAATCCCTCTCACTGGAAACTTTCCTATCCTTTCTGCAGTAAATAAACAGTCCGTAAAAGGTATTTGCAGCCAAGAAAAACGATCGTAATAATCTTTAGGAATATCCTGTTCCGTCAAGAAACAAGGATAAAAGTAGTCGTCTCCCTTTCGTAGAATATCCGGTTTTAGACGAACACCTTCTTGTTCATCACTCCCATCCATTAAAGAAGCATTAAAGGGAACCCAAACTTTAGATTGCTTCAATTCCTTGAACAAAGCTTCAATTGACTCCGTCGTTTTTTCCCTCAAATATTGTTTCTTATAATCAGAGATAGTCTTTGTATTCTCTATTTTTTTCTTAAAGAACTGAAACACTTTCGTTCCTCCTAGAAAATTCTAAATATACTGACAAACTTTTCCATCCCGATAAGCATTGTCAATCAAGCCACCGCCTAGACACTCTTCACCGTCGTAAAAGACAACAGCTTGTCCTGGTGTAATGGCTCGTTGAGGTTCTGCGAAAATCACTTCTGCCTTGTCACCTTTAACGTGTACAGTCACCTTAGAGTCAGGCTGACGATAGCGGAACTTAGCTGTACACTCTAATGTAAACTCTTCTGGCATATCTCGTGTAAAGTGAACTTGACTAGCCTGTAAACTTGTTGACATCAATGCTTCATGATAGAAGCCTTGACCGACATAAAGAATATTTTGACTGAGGTCTTTCCCAACTACAAACCATGGAGCATTGTCTCCACCTTGTTGGCCACCAATTCCAAGTCCACCCCGTTGACCGATTGTGTAATACATCAAACCAGCATGTTCACCCATATCTCGTCCATCGATGGTCATCATTCGACCTGGTTGGGCAGGAAGGTAGTTCCCTAGAAACTCTTTGAAATTCTTTTCTCCGATAAAGCAAATCCCAGTTGAGTCTTTCTTTTTAGCTGTTGCTAATCCAGCTTCTTCAGCTAGACGACGAACCTCTGGCTTTTCCAAATGTCCCAATGGGAACATGGTTTTTTGAAGTTGTTCTTGTGACAGCTGGCTTAAGAAATAAGTTTGGTCCTTCCCGTTGTCAACACCACGTAACATATGAACAATGCCATCCTCATCACGCGCCACGCGCGCATAGTGCCCTGTCGCTACATAATCTGCACCGAGTGTCATAGCATAATCTAAAAAGGCCTTAAATTTGATTTCCTTATTACACATGACATCCGGATTTGGTGTTCGACCAGCTCGGTATTCAGCAAGGAAATATTCAAAGACACGATCCCAGTATTCTTTCTCAAAGTTGACAGAATAGTAAGGAATGCCAATTTGGTCTGCGACCGCTGCTACATCTTTGTAATCTTCTGTAGCTGTACAGACACCATTTTCGTCTGTGTCGTCCCAGTTTTTCATGAAGATGCCGATGACATCGTAACCCTGTTGCTTTAATAATAAAGCTGTTACAGATGAATCCACACCACCACTCATACCAACAACAACACGTGTTTTCGAGTTATCACTCATAGATTTCTCCCATCTTTTCGTTTCTCACGATTGAAGGTCGTGGTTTGCTTCAACGATTGAAGGTCGTTTTGAGCAGTTACCATTTTAACACGCTTTATATTAGAAAACAAGCATCTTACTATTCTTTTTGTTGATCAGGATCGATGGGTTTACAAGTCTGTAAATTTAAAAAGAGTCCTATTCAAGAACTCTTTTTAAACGAATTTAATACCAGCCATTTGCCAACCAGAAATTTTTAGCTGCTGACCATGATCCATAACGGTTGACAACATATTGATTGGCTACTTTTTCTTGGTTTGCAGGTGATAAATCACCATTCAAATAAGTGATAGTTAATTGGTAACGGCCATAATATTGGCCATTTTGTGCTGTATAGCTACCACTTGACTCTTTCTGAGCAATCCATTCCTTAGCAGCCGCGTCTTCCGCACTCAAGCCATCTGAAGCAGAGACAGTAGTTGTTGCTTGTGTAGTATCAGTTTTACTAGCAGGAGCTTGCTCCGTGGTTTTCTGCGTTGTATTTGCATCTTCAATCTCAAGAACTTGACCAACTGAGATGAGATTCACGTTACTAATCTTATTTTTCTTAGCAATCGCATCAACCGTTGTGTTTTTCTCTTTAGCAATAGCTGATAAAGTATCACCTGATTTTACAGTATAAGAATCTGCATTCGCTACAATTGGAAGGAAAAGTCCTGCAAGTAAACTAAGTCCAATAATTCGTTTCATCATTTGTTTTTTATTCATTATTATGTACTCCTTTATTGGTATACCTCTATACTACACAAGAAATATTTCATATTTATTGAAATAATGTGTCAAATATTTCAGTCAGATGTTAGAAATACTAAAAATCCAGGATAATATAAATGCTTTAAGCCCCCTTTAAGATTTCTCAGATATTTCGGGAAAAATAGAAGAAATCATCAGCCATATCTGATATAATGAAGTAAAGTGATCACAAAGGAGCAGAGCATGAACTCTTTAAAATTCCAATCAGTTTTTGATATTATTGGACCTGTGATGATCGGCCCATCCAGTAGTCACACTGCAGGTGCTGTTCGAATTGGTAAAATTGTTTCTTCTATCTTTGGAGAGGAGCCAAAAGAAGTTGAGTTCCAATTATTTAATTCCTTCGCCAAAACCTATCGTGGTCATGGAACAGATTTAGCCTTAGTAGCGGGCATCTTAGGAATGGACACAGATGATCCTAGAATCCCAGATAGTCTAAAAATTGCACATGAACGAGGCATTCGGATTGTTTGGTCTATTCAAAAAGAAAGCAATGCTCCTCACCCAAACACAACAACCATTACTGTTAAAAATGATCATAAAACGATTTCTGTCACTGGAATCTCAATTGGTGGTGGGAACATACAGGTTACTGAGTTAAATAGCTTTGCTATCTCGCTAAATATGAATACTCCAACCATTATCATTGTTCACCAGGACGTCCCTGGAATGATCGCTCATGTGACAGAAGCTCTTTCTCGCTATGATATTAACATTGCGCAAATGAATGTGACGCGGGAAAAAGCTGGAGAAAAAGCGATTATGATTATAGAAGTTGACTCAAGGAGTTGTGAAGCAGCGATCGAAGATATCCGTAAAATTCCTCATCTTCATAATGTCAACTTTTTCAAATAAGGAGTTCATATGTTTTATTCAATTGTAGACCTCGTAGAACAAGCAAGCACGCAATACCAAGGAAACGTCGCAGAGTTAATGATTGCAACTGAATTTGAACTAACTGGTCGTGAACGAGAAGAAGTCCTACGATTAATGACCCGTAATTTAGAAGTGATGATTGATTCTGTAAAGTTAGGGTTAAATGAAAACCACTCTCGTAGTGGGTTAACCGGTGGGGATGCCGCAAAATTAGATCGCTATATCAAATCAGGAAAAACGTTATCTGACTTGACCGTCCTAACCGCAGCGAAGAATGCTATTGCTGTCAACGAACACAATGCTAAAATGGGACTGGTCTGTGCAACACCCACTGCAGGATCTGCTGGCTGCCTTCCCGCAGTTCTCACTGCAGCAACCCAAAAATTAGGGTTAAACCGTCAGCAACAATTAGATTTTCTACTGACAGCTGGAGCTTTTGGTTTAGTGATCGCCAATAATGCTTCTATTTCAGGCGCAGAAGGTGGTTGTCAGGCAGAAGTCGGTTCTGCTTCAGCTATGAGTGCGGCTGCATTGACACTAGCTGCTGGAGGAACTCCTTATCAAGCGAGTCAGGCAGTCTGTTTTGTCATCAAAAACATGCTTGGTCTCATTTGTGATCCAGTAGCAGGACTCGTGGAAGTTCCATGTGTCAAACGAAACGCAATGGGAGCCAGCTATGCCTTCATTGCTGCTGATATGGCTTTAGCAGGCATTGAATCAAAAATTCCTGTCGATGAAGTGATTGACGCCATGTACCAAGTTGGTTCTAGTCTTCCGACTGCCTTTAGAGAAACAGCTGAAGGAGGATTGGCAGCAACACCAACCGGACGTAGATTACAAAAAGAGATATTTGGAGAATAGCATGCAAGCCTTATTTTTTGATTTAGATGGAACATTAGTTGACAGTTCCAAGGGAATTACAGAGAGCTTTCAACATACATTCGATACTTTGAAGGTTCCTCAACCCGATCTCAAAACTATCCGTAGTTTTATGGGACCACCTTTGATTTCTAGTTTTGAAGCTACCCTTCCTGAAACTTTAGTAGATCAAGCCGTAACTATCTACCGCCAGTATTATCATGAAAAAGGTCAATACAAATCAACTCTGTTTCCTCAGATAGTAGAAGCTTTGAAAGCATTACAAGACGAAAACATTCCTCTTTATGTAACTACTTCAAAACATGAACCAGTTGCTTTACAGATGTGTCAAGATTTAGGTATCGATAAATACTTTAAAGGAATTTATGGATCAAATTCAGATCGTATCCACAAAGCCGATGTCATTCGATACGCCTTGTCAATCAATGACCTTCCAAAAGAGGAGACAGTGATTATTGGAGACACAAAATTTGACCTCATTGGAGGTCAAGCAGTTGGCATAAAAACCATGGCCGTCACTTGGGGATTTGGAGATCTTGAAGATCTACTTCTCTACTCACCAGATTTTATTTGTCACTCTCCACTTGATATTCTTGAGACATTAAAAAAATAGGTTTACAAATTGTAAACCTATTTTTTAATAACCCCAAGCTGATAAACCTTGTGAGCTATATGCATTGTATGCAGCCTGGATTTGATCATCAACTGTTGCAGTTGAACCCCAACCTGGCATTGTTTGGAACAAGCCACTGGCACCAGAAGCATTTGCTGCATTTACTTGACCATTTGATTCACGGGCAATAATTGCTTCCCAAGTAGAAGCAGGTACACCAGTCATTTCAGCCATACGAGCAGCTGCATAAGATCCTTGTTCCCCAGCAGTATTCCCATTTGATAGAACAATTCCACCATTTGTTGATTGTGCAGAAGTCACTGCAGCATTTGCTGCATAAGTTGTTTGTTTTTGAGCAGTTTGTGCTGTTGCAGTTGCTGTAGGTGCACTTTCAGCAGGTTTTGCTTGCTCTTGTGGAGCAACTTTATCAATCATAGATTTAGAACGCTCACCTAACTCAATAATTTGTCCTGCATAGATCAAATCTTCATTAGTCAGATTGTTAGATGCAATAATATTTTCTACTGAAGTGTTATTTTCTAGTGCAATTTTTGATAGAGTATCTCCAGACTTCACTTCGTAAGTTTCAGCATTCACTGTAGCAATACCAGAAATGAAAAGTGATGCTGCTGAAAGTAGGGAAGTGACTGTCCATTGGAACTTTTTACTGTTCATGAATTCTATTCTCCTTTCGAACATAATTCTATCATACACACAAAATGTTACAGTTTATTGTAGAATATATTACAAATGTTACAAGAATATGTGAATTTAATGTAAAAAGCGCTTTGTATAGCGCTTTTTCCTTATTTTTGAACCAATACAACTAGCTCTATCCATTTTTTAGATAAAAAACTATCAACATGAGACACAGAATAACGAGCAATGCTAGGGTATCTTTTACCCCCCACTGCAGAGTCCGATAGCGTGTTCGTCCCTCACCGCCTTTGTACCCTCTCGCTTCCATCGCAATTGCTAATGCATCTGCGCGTTTAAAACTTGAGGCAAACAAAGGAATGAGGATTGGAATAAAGGAACGGATCCTTTTTAATAGATTTCCTTCACCAAAATCAACACCACGCGCCCTTTGCGCATTCATGATTCGATTCGTATCATCTACTAAGGTTGGAACAAAGCGCAAACTCATAGATAACATTAACCCAATCTCATGGGCCGGAACCTTAATAATTTTTAGTGGTGTGAGGATCTTTTCAACAGCATCTGCTAAACTCAATGGTGTCGTCGTCACGGTTAAAATCGTCGAATAAAAAATGATTAAAATAAATCTACAAAATATGATGGCGGCTTGCATCAATCCTTGGTCGGTTAATTTAAAAAACCACCATTGATACAAAATAGTTCCTTGAGAGGTCGCAAATAATTGAAAAATAGTTGTAAAAGCAATGATAAAAATCATTGATTTTAAGCCTTTAATATAAAAACTAACCGAAATCCTCGTTAGATACATTAAAACAAAAATAAAACCAAAGAGAAGAACATTTGTCTGGAGATTATTTGCCCAAAACAGAAGAAATATGAATAAAAACATTGAGAGCAACTTCCCACGAGGATCTAGTTGGTGGATAATGGAGTTTCCAGGAATATACCTTCCTAAAATCATATTATTCATGAAGTAACAGCTCCTTTAGTTCCTCAATTTTGATTGGTAGTCTGTCCAGAGGAAGTCCTCTTCGTTTCAATTGAAGCGCAAAATTCGTAATTTGAGGGACTCCTAATTGAAGTTTTTGTAAATACTCAACCTGTTGAAACACTTCCCTTGGGGATCCGTTTAGGACAAGTTTTCCCGCTTCTAAAGCAAATACGGTATCAGCAAAATTTGCTACATCATCCATCGTATGAGTTACCAGAACTAGGGTCATCCCATTTTTATGTAATGTCTCAAACAGCGCCATCAATTCCTTTCTTCCAGCAGGATCTAGCCCTGCTGTCGGCTCGTCCAATACTAAAATCTCTGGTTCGATAGCTAAAATACCCGCGATCGCAACCCGTCTCATCTGTCCACCAGATAGTTCAAATGGACTTTTATCATAGATAGACTCTTCTAAACCAACGATCGCTAATTTTTCTTTGGCTATTTCCTCCGCTTTATCCTTAGGTACCCCAAAATTTTGTGGTCCAAAGGCTACATCAGCTAGAACAGTTTCCGCAAATAGCTGACTTTCTGGAAATTGAAAAACCAAACCGACTTTTTTTCTCAGGTACTTCATTTCTTTTGGCTCAGAATGATTATCTAAAACAAAATCTTCAAATTGAATCGTTCCTTTAGTCGGACGCAGTAAACCATTTAGTAATTGCAACAAAGTAGACTTGCCACTACCAGTATGCCCGATAATGGCTGTATAAGATCCATCTTTTATTTCCAAACTAATATCAGAAAGCGCCTGCCCTTCAAAAGGACTTCCCTCTTGATAAGTATAATAGACATTCTTTAAAGAGATTCCCATAGTTGGTCTAATAACTCACTTTCTGTTAGATAATCCTGTTTTAGCGGAAAATGCGAGCTGAGAGATTCTTGAACCTGCTTACTAAAAGGCTTATCTAGTCCAATCTCATTAAGGTCATTTCTTGAAAACAATTCCCGCGGCGTCATAGAAGACTCTAGTTTTCCTTTTTGAAACACCAGTGTTCGATCACTTAAGGCAATTTCGGTTAAATCATGGGTAATGGAGATAATTGTTAATTGAAATTTTTTCTGAAGTTCTCTCATTACCGCCATTAGATCCTCTCTGCCTTCTGGATCTAACATACTAGTTGCTTCATCAAGGATAATAATAGTTGGTCTCAAGGCGATAATACCTGCTATGGCCACCCGTTGCTTTTGACCACCTGACAAACGAGATGGTTCGCGATCTTTAAACTCCAGCATACCAACTTGCTCAATAGCCTTCTCCACACGTTGAAGCATTTCTTCCCGTGGAATTCCTTGATTTTCTAAACCAAAGGCAACATCATCTTCTACTGTCGCACCAACAAATTGGTTGTCAGGGTTCTGAAATACAATCCCAATTTTACTACGGATATCCCATATGGTTTCACGAGTCAGTTGTTTTCCATCAACGTAAATCTCACCAGACTCAGCTTCCAAAAGACCATCAATCAGACGTACAACTGTAGATTTCCCACTACCATTATGTCCAACAATCGAAAGCCACTCTCCTTGTTTCACGTGAAACGAAACCGTGTCAATTTGATACTCTTCTACTGTTTTATCGTATCGAAAGGATACATTTTTTAGCTCAATCATCTGTTTCATTTATTTAAATGTGTCTTTAAAGAGATAGCTACTTCCCTTAAAGTAGTCGTAACCAGAATAAATTGTGAAAATCAATGCAATATAAAGCAACACTTGCCCTGGAAGAGTCCAATGGCAAAGCAAAAAGATAATGGCAAACATTTGGCTAAAGGTTTTAATTTTTCCTGGCATGGCTGCAGCAAGAACTGTACCACCTGTCTCAACAAGTAGAAGACGCAAACCAGTAACAGCTAACTCACGACAAATGATAACGGCTGCAATCCAAGCAGGAACCATTTTTAATTCAATCATCATGATAAAGGCTGACATGACCAATAATTTATCTGCCATTGGATCCGCAAATTTACCAAAATTACTAACTACATTCCATTTTCGTGCAAGAAAGCCATCTAAATAATCTGTAATACTAGCAATTGCAAAAATAACTGCCGCTACAATATGTCCTAAGTAAGAGTGACTTAAACTTAAAATGGCAATAAAAATAGGAATCATCACAACCCGAATTAATGTCAATGCATTAGGAATATTTTCTTTTTTCATACTTCCTCCAAAAAATAAACTATCTTTACATCTATTTTACAGATGCTGTAAACTCATAAAAATATACGATATAAATCACAAAGCCAAGGATGGCAAAACTCACTAGTAGATAATACAGGATTGGTAACCAGCTCGCTTTCTGTCTTAATTTTCTTGAATGAAGCTCTTCGTCATCTACAAGTATTTCTTCATCAAATAACAATTCTTTTCCTTCACGAAAAGCTGTCAATAGGATGGACTCATCTAATCCCAAAGCCCATGCTAACTTTTTAAGATAGATCTGAGCGTAAAAGGGACTCGGTAATAGATCAAACTCATCGTTTTCCAACGCTTCTATATAAGGAATTCCAATGGCTGTTTTATTTGACACATCCTGTAAACTTAAGTGTAAATTTACTCTTGACAGTCTTAACACTTGACCAATCGTTCTCTTCTTCATGTTTTCCCTTCTTGATACATTGTTTACTACTTTTGAAAAATCATATAGTCAACCATCTCAGCCTGGTCGATGAACTGACGCCCTAATTTGATGATATCTTGTAAACTAATACCTTGTAAAATCTTTGGAAGATCATAAGAAGTGCTACCGTCTGAAAAATATTCAAACTGAGTGGCACTATACTCAAGCGAATTTAAACCTTGTAAGAAATCACCAAACATTTCGCTTTTAATCGTATCCAAATGTTCTTGATTCACATCTGGATCCTTCTCAAATTGTTTGATCGCTGATCTAAATTGATGAGATAAGGACACCGGTTCTTGAGTATCCATTGTCAAAATAACGAAATGAAATAATTCCTCAACCTCGACTTCAAGTGTCAATGAGTTGTCAATCTTCCCAGCTTCATATAAACTTTGAAACCGTTGCGAAGTCCAACCAAACATCATCGAAAACAGTAATTTCAACATCAATTTATAACGAAATTTTTCCTCTTCCTTAATGATATCATTTCCTCGAATTCCAATTGCCAACTTAGGAGTAGCAACTTCCATTCTACAAGATTGATTCAATCTTACTTCATTTTTTTCTACAGGAAAACGTTCTAACTCCACAGATGGATGAAGAGGAACTCGATCATATTTCTTTACTACTTGCAATACTTCATCAACATCAAAGTTTCCGATCACTAATAAGTGCATTTGAGAGGGATGATAGAATAGGTCAAAGTTTTCACGGAGATTGTCTATTGTAATGTTAGAAATAGAATCCCTCGTCCCAGCAATATCGTCTGCTAAAGGTGTTCCAGGATATAAATTTTCTAAAGCACCAAAAAATAATCGATAGTCTGGGCTATCTTGGTACATTCCAATTTCTTGTTGAATGATTTCTCTTTCCTTAGATACAGATTTTTCTGTAAAGGAAGCCTTTGAAACCATCTCCAATAACAATTGAATATTTTCAGTGACTTTTGAAGTTGTTGAGAAAAGATAACTTGTCTTTGTAAAGCTTGTAAAGGCATTGCTTTCCGATCCTAAATGAACGAATTTTTTTAAATAATCTTGACCATTTTCATCTTCAAATACTTTATGTTCTAGAAAATGAGCAATTCCTGCAGGATATTGTCGTTCATCCCCATTCACTAGAATTCGTGTATCCACTGAGCCAAACTTAGTTGTGATGATTCCATAGGTTTCATAATAATCTTCTTTGGGAATTAAATGAATAGTCAACCCATTTGACAAGCGTGTAAAGTAAACTTGCTCGCCAACTGATTCATAATATTTTTCTTTAATTTTCAATCTTTACACTACTTTCCTTCCATAAAATAAACAGACTGTAAATTAATTGTTTTTGCCACTTCAATAATTTCTTCTCTACTAACCTTATCGATGGACTCTAACCACTCTTCTAAAGAAAGGACTTTCGTTCCTAGGATCGTTTTCAGATATTCCCTTTCAATCAAGGTATTTTGCCGATCCTGTGCTAATAAGGTCGTATTCACCAACATTTCTTTTGTCAATTGAAGCTCTGACTCTGTAAACTTGCCTCGTTTTAAATCATTCAACTGTCGCATAATCAAGGTCATTACTTTCGTACGAGATTCCTTATCAATACCTGCAAAAACCCTCATGAAGCCTGTAAAAATATCAAAATGGCTTGAGATAGTATAAGCAAGGCCTTCTTTCTCACGTATTATTTGAAAAAGTCTCGAATGCGAGAAAGCTCCCAGCATCCCATTTAATACAACTAGTGGGATATGGAGAGATTCTCCATACTGGGTAGAAAAATGGTAACCTAATTCTAAAATAGATTGTTGGTTTTGTTTTTGCTCTAACTTTTCTCTAACAACATTTGTAAAAGGTTGTTGATAGGTGACAGACAAATTGTTATCACGTGGCTTGAATTCAAACTGGTTCACTCGATCCACAATAGCGACCTCATTAAAGTCACCTATGAAAAAGAAGTCAATGTTATCTAATTGGAGCATCTGATGAAACTGTTCAAGAGAACTTTGAGCTGTTTCTTGTCTCACTAAATCAACTTTCCCCAATCTTGACATCCCGATTGTTTCGTCTTCAAAAAATAGTTGATTCAATTTCCCATGTGCATAATAATAAGGCTCTTCAATTTCTGACTCCAAATCGGAAATCGTATTTTTCTTTTCAACGTCAAATGTATCACTGTCAAAGTGATCTTCTACTACCAAAGGTGAAAAGAAGATAGTTTCTATAATGTCCAAAACCTCATCAGTAAGAACATTTTTCTTGCTCAAAAAGTCATCGCGCACAAAGGAAATATTCAAATCAACATAATGAACACGACCCCTCTTAGAGACTGAGGTGGACAATTCTACCCCGTATAGACTCGCTAATTTTTCACGGAATAATTGTGAAGTTGGATATTTTTGATTTGCAGTTTCCATCATACAGGCTACTAAAACACGCGCAGCCACGGTATTTTCATCTAATGGCGATGAAAAACGGACCTTAATTTTATTGGTTTTAAATTTTTTTGATTGAAGAAAGTGAAGATTCACGCCCTTTACTAATTCCATTTTCATCCTCGTTCTACTCAATAGTAACTTTCATTATAACACGAAATCACACTAAAATCCTAATTCAAACTGTGAAAAAACTCCTCAAATCACTCAACATTCTCTACCCTAGAAAAACTAAAAATATGGTATAATAACACGCAAAGAGGTGAACTATGAATTACAAATTATTTGATGACTTTATTACATTACAAGCAATCTTAAAAGAACTCGGTATTATACAGAGTGGTGGTGCAATCAAAGCCTTTCTTCAAGAAAAAGAAGTCTTTGTTAATGGTGAATTAGAACAACGGAGAGGCCGTAAACTTCGTGTCAATGATCAAATTGACATTCCTGAACTGAACATGACTATCACCATTCTTGAACCTTCTCAAGAAGAAATAGAAGAGCATCTTAAAGAAAAGGAAGAAAAGGAACGTGTTGCTAAACTTGTCAAGCAACTCAATCAACAACAAAAAAAACAACCGAAAAAGACTAACAAAAAAGAAAAAGCAATTCGCTTTCCTGGTATCTCCTAATGTGGTTAAAACAGTTATCCATTCAACATTTTCGTAATTATCAAGAACTTGAAGTCGAGTTTCATCCTGGATTAAATATTTTCCTAGGTCAAAATGCTCAAGGAAAGACCAATATTCTCGAATCAATTTATTTTCTAGCTTTAACCAGAAGTCATCGAACACGAAATGATAGAGATCTCATCTATTTTGAATCCACCGATTTTAAAGTTTCTGGTCAATTACAAAGAGAAACTGGTCCTCTTCCATTGGAAATTTCCTTGACACCAAAAGGTCGGATAACTAAGGTAAATCATTTGAAACAAGCCAAATTATCGAACTATATTGGCCATATGAATGTTGTCCTTTTCGCACCCGAAGATTTGCAACTGATCAAAGGATCACCTGCAGGACGTCGAAAGTTTATTGACATTGAATTAGGTCAGATGAAACCTCTCTATTTATCCGACTTATCTCAATACAACCATGTACTGAAACAAAGAAATAGTTATCTAAAAAATTCAGAAAAAATTGATGCTACATTTTTGGAGGTCTTAGATTCACAACTAGCTAGTTTTGGAAGTCGCGTCATCCATCATCGGCTTGAGTTTATTAAAAAATTAGAAGCTAAAGCAAAAGAAAAACACACTCGACTTTCTGACAACAAAGAAGACCTATCGATTCAATATCAGTCAACTGTTTTTTCTGAAGAAGGAAATGATATAGAAGAGCAGTTTCTCTCTATGTTGGAAAAAAACCGTCAGAAGGATATTTTTAGGAAAACAACAAGTATTGGGCCTCACAGGGATGATTTGGCATTTTTTATCAATAATATGAATGCTACCTTTGGTAGTCAAGGCCAGCATCGAAGTGTTGTTCTCTCTCTAAAATTAGCAGAAATCGAATTGATGGAAGAAATCACAAGAGAAAAGCCTATTTTATTACTTGACGATGTCATGAGCGAACTTGACAATTATCGTCAACTTCAACTACTTGAAACCATCTCTAATAATATTCAAACATTTATTACAACGACCACTCTTGATCATTTAAAAGAACTGCCTGAAGAGTTGAAATTTTTTACTGTTCAAGCCGGTCATATCAAAACAGCATCTTGACAATACTGTCAAGATGCTGTTATTTTTTATTTACAAATGTGTAAATTTATTGTGCCGAGTAGTTAGGCGCCTCGTTTGTAATTTGTACATCATGAGGATGGCTTTCTTTCAATCCGGCACCACTCATTTCAACAAATTGTGCATGATCATGTAAATCTTGAATGGTTGCTGCACCAACATAACCCATACCTGAACGAATACCACCGATCATTTGGAAGACCATATCTGCTACAGAACCTTTATAAGCAACGCGTCCTTCAATTCCTTCAGGGACTAATTTATTGGCTTCATTGACAGATCCTTGGAAGTAACGGTCGCTAGAACCTTTCTTCATTGCTGCAATAGATCCCATACCACGGTATGTTTTAAATTTACGACCTTGGAAGATTTCTGTTTCACCTGGTGCTTCATCTGTACCTGCAAGCATTGAGCCAAGCATAACCGCATTTCCACCAGCTGCGAGTGCTTTGACAATATCTCCTGAATACTTGATACCACCATCAGCAATGATCGTTTTTCCATATTCACGAGCTACAGCGGCTGCGTCATAAATAGCAGTCACTTGAGGAACACCAACCCCTGCAACAACACGAGTTGTACAGATTGATCCTGGACCAATTCCGACCTTAACTACGTCTACCCCTGCATCAAATAATGCACGAGCACCTTCAGCAGTTGCAATATTTCCTGCAATCAAGGTACGATCTGGGAAGTGAGCACGAATTTCTGCAATCTTACGAAGAACACCCGCAGAATGTCCATGAGCAGTATCAATGACAATTGCGTCTGCACCAGCTTCAAAAAGAGCTTCTGCACGTTCAAAAGTATCTGAAGTAACCCCTACGGCACCAGCCACAAGCAAACGACCAAATTCATCCTTAGCCGCATTTGGGAACTCAATAACTTTTTCAATATCTTTGATTGTAATCAAGCCAGAAAGACGACCATTTTCATCTACCAATGGTAATTTTTCAATACGGTGCTCTTGTAGAATACGCTCAGCTGTTTCCAAATCAGTACCAACTGGTGCAGTCACCAAATTTTCACTTGTCATGTGATTTGAAATAGGTTGATTGTAATCAGAAATAAAGCGCAAGTCACGATTGGTAAGAATACCAACTAATTTACGATTTTCAAGTGTTTCAACAACTGGAACACCACTGATGCGGTATCGTCCCATGAGCTCATTTGCTTCTAAAATTGTATGAGATGGGGTCAAATAGAAAGGATCAATAATAACACCATTTTCAGAACGTTTCACCTTCCGTACTTCATCTGCCTGTTGCTCAATTGACATATTTTTATGGATCACACCAAGTCCACCAGCACGTGCCATTGCAATTGCCATTTGACTTTCTGTCACTGTATCCATTGCGGCAGTAATGATTGGGATGTTCAAGCGTAAATTACTTGCTAATTGTGTACTTAAATCTGCATCATTAGGCAATACGTGACTTTCCGCTGGAATCAAAAGCACGTCATCGAATGTAAACCCTTTTTTTAAAAACTTTGTGTCCCAATTAGACATTAGCTGGATCCTCTTTTCTTTTTATTTGAGCAAGGCTCGAATTTTTATTGTTAATATCATACCATTCTATCGCAATTTGTCAATCATTTATTGGTAAATTATCAATGAACAGTAAAGAAATGTTCGCTATTAATGAAGTCGTTTTATTTTTTAAAATAGGTAATTCCCATCGCAGATTTTACTTCATCCAGTGTTTGAGCTGCTACATTTCGAGCACGCTCACTTCCTTTTTCAAGAATAGAGTATACTTCCCCCATATCCTTTGCAAACTCAAGGCGTTTTTCACGAATTGGTCTTAATTCACGATCTAAAATTTCTAAAAGATATCGTTTGGTCTTTACATCACCAAGTCCACCACGTTGATAATGTTCTTTCATTTCTGCAATTTCAGCTGCATCTTCTGGACGGCCAAATACATCCAGGTAATGAAATACCATATTCCCTTCGATTTTTCCTGGATCCTCTACTTTAATATGATCCGGATCAGTATACATACTCATCACTTTTTTCTTTAAAGTATCTGCATCATCAGCTAGATAAATTCCATTATTCAACGATTTAGACATTTTAGCATTTCCATCTAAACCAGGTAAGCGACCAGCTCCCTCATTTTCAGGATAAATTCCTTCTGGTTCGACCAAAGCATCTGTGTTGTATGCATGGTTAAAGGAACGAACAATCTCACGAGTTTGCTCAATCATTGGCTTTTGATCATTTCCTACTGGAACAAAATTCGCTTTAAATGCTGTGATATCGGCTGCTTGTGAAATAGGGTATACCAAAAATCCTGTTGGAATACTCTCACCAAAACCTTTTTGAGAAATCTCGGTTTTTACAGTTGGGTTTCTTTCAAGTCGCGCCAAAGATACTAGATTCATGTAATACATTGTCAATTCCGCTAATTCAGGAATCTGACTTTGAATGAAAATCGTAACTTTTTCAGGATCTAGTCCAGCTGCCAGATAATCCAAAGCAACATTACCAATAGATTCTACAATCGTTTTTGGATCTTTTGCATGGTCTGTCAAAGCTTGCTGGTCTGCTAGGAAAACAAACATATTATACTCGTCTTTATTTTGCAACAAGACGCGATTTTTTAAAGAACCAACATAGTGGCCGATATGGAGTTTTCCTGTCGGTCTATCTCCTGTCAGAATGATGGGTTTTGTCATACTCTTCTCCTTAATCGTTATCCCTATCATTATAGCACTTTCTAGTTGAAAATGTTAGTCTATCCTCTATGTTTGTAAGGAATTAACACTTTACTAAACTGTCAATTTCGTTTACATAGTTGTAAAAACAAATTGACAGTAAAAAAGTTGAATTTTCCCCTATTTTCTAGTAAAATGAAGACATTATAGAAAGAGGAGAAAATCATTGCTTACAGTATCAGACGTCTCACTACGTTTTAGTGATCGAAAATTGTTTGACGATGTCAATATCAACTTTACAGAAGGAAATACATACGGTCTCATCGGTGCCAACGGTGCTGGAAAGTCAACCTTTTTAAAAATTTTAGCTGGAGATATTGAACCAACAACTGGTCATATTTCTCTTGGCCCTGATGAACGTTTGTCTGTTTTGCGTCAAAATCACTTTGACTACGAAGACGAGCGGGTCATCGATGTTGTCATTATGGGAAATGAAAAGCTCTACAACATTATGAAGGAAAAAGATGCTATCTACATGAAAGAAGATTTCTCTGATGAAGATGGTGTCCGTGCAGCTGAACTTGAAGGTGAATTTGCCGAACTTGGTGGATGGGAAGCAGAAAGTGAAGCATCTCAATTGCTTCAAAATCTAAATATTTCAGAAGACCTTCATTATCAAACTATGAGCGAGTTAGCCAATGGGGATAAAGTGAAAGTTCTCTTAGCTAAAGCCCTTTTTGGTAAACCAGATGTCCTTCTTTTGGACGAGCCGACCAATGGATTGGATATTCAATCCATTACCTGGTTAGAAGATTTTCTGATTGATTTTGAAAATACGGTTATCGTTGTATCCCATGACCGCCACTTTTTGAATAAAGTCTGCACCCATATGGCGGATCTCGACTTTGGAAAAATTAAACTTTACGTCGGAAACTATGATTTCTGGAAAGAATCTTCTGAACTTGCAGCAAAATTACAAGCAGATAGAAATGCAAAAGCTGAAGAAAAAATTAAACAATTGCAAGAGTTTGTCGCACGTTTCTCAGCCAACGCTTCAAAATCAAAACAAGCAACTTCGCGTAAAAAAATGCTTGACAAGATTGAACTTGAAGAAATTGTTCCATCTAGTCGGAAGTACCCATTTATCAACTTTAAGGCTGAACGAGAAATTGGTAACGATCTCTTGACAGTTGAAAATCTTTCTGTCAAGATTGATGGTGAAACTATCCTTGACAATATCAGCTTTATCTTACGTCCTGGTGACAAAACCGCCCTTATCGGACAGAACGATATTCAAACAACCGCTTTGATCCGTGCATTGATGGATGATATTGAATATGAAGGAACTGTCAAGTGGGGAGTTACAACTAGTCGATCATATCTACCAAAAGACAACAGTCGTGATTTTGCAGGTGGTGAAAGTATTCTTGATTGGCTTCGTCAATTTGCAAGTAAAGAAGAAGATGACAATACTTTCCTTCGTGGTTTCTTAGGACGGATGCTCTTTTCGGGTGACGAAGTTAACAAGTCTGTCAACGTCTTGTCAGGGGGAGAAAAAGTTCGTGTCATGTTGTCTAAATTGATGCTCCTCAAGTCAAATGTTCTTGTACTGGATGATCCAACCAATCACTTGGATTTGGAGTCTATTTCAAGTTTGAATGATGGATTGAAGAATTTTAAAGAATCGATTATCTTTGCCAGCCATGACCACGAATTCATTCAAACACTCGCCAACCATATTATCGTTCTTTCAAAAAACGGCGTAATCGATCGTATTGATGAAACCTATGATGAGTTTCTTGAAAATGAAGAAGTTCAAGCAAAAGTGAAAGAACTTTGGAGTCAATCATAAAAATAAAGAGCCCTGAAATCATTATTTCAGGCTCTTTCAGTAGAAATATATGAATAAAACAAAGCTAAAAACATCCCTTTTTATAGTATCTTCTTTCCTGATTCCAGCTATCATGATGTTCTTTATTTACCTCTCGCAAGGAATCTACTGGAACAGTGATACATCCCCCTTATTAGGAGATGGTTATCATCAGTATGTCATTTTTGATACCACACTTCGAAATATTTTACATGGGACAGATAGCCTATTTTACAGTTTCCAAAGTGGATTAGGCATTAATTTCTATGCACTCAGTAGCTATTATCTAGGAAGTTTCTTTTCTCCTCTTGTCTACTTCTTTAATGCACAATCCATGCCAGATGCTGTTTATCTCATCACTCTTCTTAAATTTGGAGCTATTGGATTAAGCACTTATATTAGTTTGCATGGAATGTTTTCTAAAATTCCTAGATTCCTGGTTCTTACCCTTTCAACATCATTTGCTCTTATGAGCTTTGCTATCAGCCAAATTGAAATCAAAACTTGGCTAGATGTTTTTATCCTAGCACCATTAATTCTTTATGGATTCAAAAAACTCATTTACAATGAGGGAGAGATTCTCTACTTTATCAGCTTAACCAGCTTGTTTATCCAAAATTATTATTTTGGGTTTATGATGTCTATTTTTCTTATTTTATGGTACTTGACACAACTGTCATGGGACATCAAAGGAATTGGAAAACGCTTCTTTCATTTTGTGATTGTATCTCTTTTATCAGTTATAACAAGCCTTGTGATGTTATATCCAACCTTCTTAGATTTACGCACTCATGGAGAAAGTTTTTCAAAGGTTGACAGTATCTTTACAGAAAAAAGTTGGTATCTTGACGTATTTGCAAAAAATTTCATTGGAAGTTTTGACACTACTAAATATGGATCAATTCCAATGATCTACGTGGGATTATTTCCACTTCTATTAGCGATCACCTTTTTCTTTGTAAAGTCGATCAAGTTTCACGTGAAACTTTCTTACTTTATACTCTTGATCATTCTTATTTTGAGTTTTCGTTTTCAATTATTAGATCTCCTTTGGCAAGGTATGCACGCGCCAAATATGTTTCTTCATCGATACTCTTGGATCTTTTCTTTGACGATTATTCTGATGGCAGGAGAAGTACTAAATCGAATAGAGGAGATCACTTGGATTCGTTTTAGTCTTGCTAATTTCCTCCTTATTCTAGGATTTGGAGCAACTGTCCTTTACAGCAGTCACTATAAATTTTTAGATGCTGTCAATTTTATTGTTACTTTTGAATTTTTAATTGCTTTCTATTTGGTCTGTTTAGGATTTATCCTAAAAAAGATACCGCCTAGACTTTTCTATCTTTCGATCCTTTTTTTCTCCATCTTTGAATTATCGGTGAATAGTTATTATCAAATGGAAGGAATTGCGAATGAATGGGTCTTTGCTTCTCGGTCATCCTACGAACGCGACTTAAAAGCCATCCAATCCTTAGTAAGAGAGAAGACAGACTCAAATTATCGGACTGAGATTCTACATCCACAAACGGGCAATGATAGCATGAAGTATGGTTATAATGGAATTTCTCAATTTTCATCTGTACGAAATACGGATGCTAGCTCGACATTGGACAAACTAGGATTTAAATCTGAAGGAACTAACCTCAATCTTCGATACCAAAACAATTCTATTTTAATGGATAGTCTATTTGGTGTTCGCTATAATTTAAGCCAACAACCTGTTCAAAAATTTGGATTTAAAGAGATTGCAACAAAAAATGGAGTCTCACTTTCAGAAAACGAATATGCCTTACCAATCGCCTTTCTGTCAGCAAAACCTTATAAAAATACTTCCTTTACGAATTTGACACTGGATAATCAGACACGATTCATCCATCAAATCACAGATGAAAAATATAAATTTTATAAGAAATTAAATATTCTCTCGCCTACTTCACAAAATACTACATCTTCGTTGCAAACTGCAAAAATTGAAGAAGATAGTCATCTATCCTACGCAAGTATTCAATATGAAGTAACGGTTCCTGCCCATAGCCAACTATATGTCAATGTTCCAAATTTACAATTTTCAAACGATGATCGGAAAGATATTGAAATCAGCTACAATGGACAGACCCAACGCTATACCATTGATAATGCCTTTCCATTCTTTTCGATTGGCCATTTTGACACAGAGGAAACAGTTACTATTCGTATGAGTTTTCCAGAAAATTCGACAGTCTCTTTTGATACACCAGAATTTTTTGCTCTGGATCTTGACCAATACACACAAGCTATCGCTAGTATTCGTCAGCAAGAAGTTGCTATTCACAAAAAGAAAAACAAATTGGTAGCAGCCTATAACGCAAATAGAGACACTACCCTTATTTTTACACTCCCTTATGATAAAGGCTGGTCAGCTAAACAAAATGGAAAGCCTATCCAAATTCATCGCATCCAGAAAGGATTAATGGGAGTTCGTGTTTCAAAAGGATCCGGAACAGTCACCTTAACATTTGTTCCCCAAGGCTTCATTGAAGGACTCATTGCCTTTTTCGTTGGAATCATTCTCTTCTTCCTCTACGAATGGAGACAAATAAAAAGACGAAAAAGCTAAGGAATCTAACCATCGTTCACTTATAAATAAAAGGCTAGGATAGTCATTATCCTAGCTTTTTCAAAACAAAAAAACACCCAAATGGGTGCTATACTAGCTCCGCCAGTAGGACTCGAACCTACGACATCATGATTAACAGTCATGCGCTACTACCAACTGAGCTATGGCGGATAAACGCTAAGCGACTACCGTATCTAACAGGGGGCAACCCCCAACTACATCAGGCGTACTAGGGCTTAACTTCTGTGTTCGGCATGGGAACAGGTGTATCTCCTAGGCTATCGTCACTTAACTCTGAGTATTCTCAACTCAAAATTGAATATCTATACTGTATCAAGAAACCAAATCGTTGTCAATATGTCTCAGTTACTTTCTTTGGATAAGTCCTCGAGCTATTAGTATTAGTCCGCTACATGTGTCACCACACTTCCACTTCTAACCTATCAACCTGATCATCTCTCAGGGCTCTTACTGATATAAAATCATGGGAAATCTCATCTTGAGGTGGGCTTCACACTTAGATGCTTTCAGCGTTTATCCCTTCCCTACATAGCTACCCAGCGATGCTCTTGGCAGAACAACTGGTACACCAGCGGTAAGTCCACTCTGGTCCTCTCGTACTAGGAGCAGATCCTCTCAAATTTCCTACGCCCGCGACGGATAGGGACCGAACTGTCTCACGACGTTCTGAACCCAGCTCGCGTACCGCTTTAATGGGCGAACAGCCCAACCCTTGGGACCGAATACAGCCCCAGGATGCGATGAGCCGACATCGAGGTGCCAAACCTCCCCGTCGATGTGGACTCTTGGGGGAGATAAGCCTGTTATCCCCAGGGTAGCTTTTATCCGTTGAGCGATGGCCCTTCCATACGGAACCACCGGATCACTAAGCCCGACTTTCGTCCCTGCTCGAGTTGTAGCTCTCGCAGTCAAGCTCCCTTATACCTTTACACTCTGCGAATGATTTCCAACCATTCTGAGGGAACCTTTGGGCGCCTCCGTTACCTTTTAGGAGGCGACCGCCCCAGTCAAACTGCCCGTCAGACACTGTCTCCGATAGGGATAACCTATCTGGGTTAGAGTAGCCATAACACAAGGGTAGTATCCCAACAACGCCTCACTCGAAACTGGCGTCCCGAGGTCATAGGCTCCTACCTATCCTGTACATGTGGTACAGATACTCAATATCAAACTGCAGTAAAGCTCCATGGGGTCTTTCCGTCCTGTCGCGGGTAACCTGCATCTTCACAGGTACTAAAATTTCACCGAGTCTCTCGTTGAGACAGTGCCCAAATCATTACGCCTTTCGTGCGGGTCGGAACTTACCCGACAAGGAATTTCGCTACCTTAGGACCGTTATAGTTACGGCCGCCGTTTACTGGGGCTTCAATTCATACCTTCGCTTACGCTAAGCACTCCTCTTAACCTTCCAGCACCGGGCAGGCGTCACCCCCTATACATCATCTTACGATTTAGCAGAGAGCTGTGTTTTTGATAAACAGTTGCTTGGGCCTATTCACTGCGGCTGACTTAAAGCCAGCACCCCTTCTCCCGAAGTTACGGGGTCATTTTGCCGAGTTCCTTAACGAGAGTTCTCTCGCTCACCTGAGGCTACTCGCCTCGACTACCTGTGTCGGTTTGCGGTACGGGTAGAGTATGATTAACGCTAGAAGCTTTTCTTGGCAGTGTGACGTCACTAACTTCGCTACTAAACTTCGCTCCCCATCACAGCTCAATGTTATAGATATAAGCATTTGACTCATATCACACCTCACTGCTTGGCCAGACACTTCCAATCGTCTGGTTTAGTTAGCCTACTGCGTCCCTCCATCACTATATACTCTAGTACAGGAATATCAACCTGTTGTCCATCGGATACACCTTTCGGTCTCTCCTTAGGTCCCGACTAACCCAGGGCGGACGAGCCTTCCCCTGGAAACCTTAGTCTTACGGTGGACAGGATTCTCACCTGTCTTTCGCTACTCATACCGGCATTCTCACTTCTATGCGCTCCAGCACTCCTCACGGTACACCTTCTTCGCACATAGAACGCTCTCCTACCATACCTATAAAGGTATCCACAGCTTCGGTAATATGTTTTAGCCCCGGTACATTTTCGGCGCAGGGTCACTCGACTAGTGAGCTATTACGCACTCTTTGAATGAATAGCTGCTTCTAAGCTAACATCCTAGTTGTCTGTGCAACCCCACATCCTTTTCCACTTAACATATATTTTGGGACCTTAGCTGGTGGTCTGGGCTGTTTCCCTTTCGACTACGGATCTTAGCACTCGCAGTCTGACTGCCGACCATAATTCATTGGCATTCGGAGTTTATCTGAGATTGGTAATCCGGGATGGACCCCTCACCCAAACAGTGCTCTACCTCCAAGAGACTTAACATCGACGCTAGCCCTAAAGCTATTTCGGAGAGAACCAGCTATCTCCAAGTTCGTTTGGAATTTCTCCGCTACCCACAAGTCATCCAAGCACTTTTCAACGTGCCCTGGTTCGGTCCTCCAGTGAGTTTTACCTCACCTTCAACCTGCTCATGGGTAGGTCACATGGTTTCGGGTCTACGACATGATACTAATGCGCCCTATTAAGACTCGGTTTCCCTACGGCTCCGTCTCTTCAACTTAACCTCGCATCATATCGTAACTCGCCGGTTCATTCTACAAAAGGCACGCTCTCACCCATTAACGGGCTCGAACTTGTTGTAGGCACACGGTTTCAGGTTCTATTTCACTCCCCTCCCGGGGTGCTTTTCACCTTTCCCTCACGGTACTGGTTCACTATCGGTCACTAGAGAGTATTTAGGGTTGGGAGATGGTCCTCCCAGATTCCGACGAGATTTCTCGTGTCTCGCCGTACTCAGGATACTGCTAGGTATAAAGACTATTTCGAATACGAGGCTATTACTCTCTTTGGCCTACCTTCCCAGGTAGTTCTTCTATAATCTTTAAGTCCACGTTGCAGTCCTACAACCCCGAAGAGTAAACTCTTCGGTTTGCCCTCTTGCCGTTTCGCTCGCCGCTACTAAGGCAATCGCTTTTGCTTTCTCTTCCTGCAGCTACTTAGATGTTTCAGTTCACTGCGTCTTCCTCTACATTACCTTAACAGTAATGAGTGACAGGCATTACCTGCCGGGTTCCCCCATTCGGACATCTCTGGATCATTGCTCACTTACAGCTCCCCAAAGCATTTCGTCGTTAGTCACGTCCTTCATCGGCTTCTAGTGCCAAGGCATCCACCGTGCGCCCTTATTAACTTAACCTTATTTTGGTCTTTCGACCTAACTCATTAAATATTCACAGCGTTTCGGTTTATTTTCTTGTTACTATCTATATGTAATTAATTACATATGGAATTTGATATAGATATTCAATTTTCAATGGACAATACTTGAATCTTTCGATTCAATGGAGCCTAGCGGGATCGAACCGCTGACCTCCTGCGTGCAAAGCAGGCGCTCTCCCAGCTGAGCTAAGGCCCCACAAGACCTCTCAAAACTAAATAAGAAACTCAAGTACATTCCGTTTTTCCTTAGAAAGGAGGTGATCCAGCCGCACCTTCCGATACGGCTACCTTGTTACG
>ERZ894199.152-NODE-152-length-35806-cov-27.024922_pt1 | contig 35806 bp, 30 predicted proteins | sample MGYA00380285_ERZ894199 | MGnify/ENA primary metagenome ERZ894199 (study PRJEB32331, sample SAMN06328447) | human gut metagenome | biome: human gut microbiome; feature: stool | host: Homo sapiens | collected 2012-01-17 ... | reverse complement strand
TAAGAAGGAGTTGAAGCGTCATCTCTCAGGCATCACCAAGGCAAACATTGCCACCCGCAACTTCCCCCTCTCCGTAGCGGAATTGCGCAAGCGTCTGAAACTGAAAGATGGCGGTGAAACCTATATCTTCGCTACCACATTGAGCGACGAAAGCCATGTGTTGGTGATAACGGAGAAGGCATAGGATTAAGGAGATTTCCAAGCTCTTTTTGGATGTTTTAAAAAGATTAGAGTCTTAAAGAAAACCAGGAAAGAGCTTGCGAAAACTTCGAAAATGTATAAGCTAGGGGGTGAATGAAGGTTTGATGGTAGAGAATATTGTGGTTCATTGAACAAGATGATTCGTCTCTATCTGCCACCGGATTCGTCTCTATCTGCCACCGGATTCGACTCTATTAGCCACCGGATTCGACTCTATCAGCTGCCGCAGCTATATCTGTTGGCTAACACAGCTATATCTATCAGCTAACGCAGCAATATCTATCAGCTAACGCAGCTATATCTGTTGGTTAACTCAGCTATATCTGTTGGTTAACTCAGCTATATCTGTCGGCTAACTCATCCACTTCATTTCACCAATTCAACTACTTCATTTCGCTAACTCAACTGTTTCGTTTAGACTTTACGCTTTTACTATGTATGGTAGCAATAGGGCTTCTTAATGTTCCCAAACAACAGTTTTTATCCTAACAACGAAAAATAATCAACTAAAAATACGTGAGTAATCATTTTTTTCATTACCTTTGCAACCGATACTACACTCGCTCACGCCGTGTCGAGGCATTTGAAGTCGCTTTAAGCGACTTTCTTGTGCTAAGATGGGAGAAAAGGTAAGTGGGATAAAGGTATCACGACATAATATAAAGGCGTTTACTTGACGCTTTGTTCTTGACGAATCGAAACTTCGCAACTTTCAAATGTAGTCTTGAGCATTGCAACGGTAGATGCCCTCGGGATGTGATATATTTCGCATCCCTTTACTGGTATGGCTTATTGCGTCTTGCGATGAGTCTTATATCCGTATAGGGAGAAGTGTATACATATCGGCGTGGGCTTCGACGTTGCTCGTTCAACTACATTGGGCAATGCGAAGGCCTCGATTCGTGGGACGGGTAACAGGTAGAATCCCACGTTTTTTATTTGCCGTCAGCTAAGTGAATGATAATCGCCAATTGGGGATTCTTGGCTAATACAATTGACAATATGAGTATCTGCAAACCTTTGCGAGAGTCTTGTTATAAGCTAGTAATTGCTATACTGATAATGGGTATTACTAGCATTGATTTGCTTTTGCCTGATGTATGAAGGGAGAAACAGTTGGTTGTCTGGCTATGGAGATATTCTTAGCGGAGTCGCTGCTGCGTTCAGTGGCATCCTGCTGTATGCAACATTGGTTTCTCAAAATCGTTCATTCAAACAAGAGCGTTTTGAAATCACATTTTATAACCTTTTGAATCAAAGGACTAAAGCCCTAGAAAGCGTTTGGTTTAAATGCGAGGACTTGGAGGGTGTGCTTTTTAAGCAGAAAGTATATCAAGGAGAACTCGCTTTTGCTAAGGTCTGGCGAGATATTGGATATATGATTAAATCGTTATCAAAATCCAAATTCATCGGTATGATGGATGACCAATATATGTTTGGAAAATTGGAAAGTAACTTAGCAGCTTTTGATGAAACAGAACAGACTGAAGAAGCTGTTGAAAATAGTTATTGCAAACGTGTTAATTATAGATATGGTCTTAGTCTAAAAAAACATGAAGAGATGAAAGTAAATATTGCAGAAAAGGTTAGGTACAAGAGTTGCTATGAACTGTTGGTGGCACATAAAACTTTTGTGTCTGAACGTTATTTTCGTTTTCTTGATGTGATTCTTTCCTTGCTTGAAGAAGTGAAGGAAGAGAAATATTGTAAAATTCTATTGGCGCAAATGTCAAAAGAAGAACTTCAAATCGTTAATTGTCAAGCGTTAGTAGATGAAGTATTCCATAAACGTTTAGTTGATGCTGGGATGGACAAACTGTTAGAAAATGAATTTGAATTTATAAACAAATAATAATAATTTAAACCTAAGGGTATGAAACATTTTAATTTCTTTAGACTTTTCTTAGTCTTATGGATGTTGCTTTGCAACGTCTTTGTTTTCGCTGATGACTTGATTACAGAGCAAGTCGTGGTTAATGTGGAAGAGCCGGGTACTTTGCCTGATAAAATCTCTAATGCGGATAAAGACCGTATTACTGATTTGAAAATAATAGGTGAATTGAATGGAACCGATGTTCGTTTTGTTCGTGAGATGGCAGGGGCTGATTTTTATAATAAAAAAACAGCAGGAAATTTGTGTCGATTAGACATGACAGAGGCAACCTTTGGCGAAGGAGGAGAGGCGTACTGTCATTCAGAATATGGTTCTTCTGTATCATTAGGCTCGTGGCCTTCTAGTTTGCAATGTGATTATTTCCTTTCTCATTGTAGCAAGATAGAATATGTAAAATTGGGTGACGGTATAACAAAGATTGGTAATAACGCATTTGAAGAATGCTCTAACTTAACAGATGTAGAATTGTCTTCAAAGGTTGAAGCGATTGGAAGCGAGGCGTTTTATTATTGTTCATCACTGCAAAAGATAGTGATTCCAAAGAGTGTGAAAACAATAGAATGGAGAACTTTTATGGGATGTAAAAATCTTAAAAAGGTAGAACTTCCTGATGAATTAAATGAAATTTCTAGTCAGGCATTTAGTTGTTGTTCGAAATTGGATTATATAAAGTTTCCTAAAAGTTTGACAAGTATAAGTGAAGATGCATTTGAAGATTGTAATGCTCTTTCTAATATTGATATCCCAAGTTTGGAATCATGGATGAACATTTCCCAAGATAGTCACTGGTGTACAGCAGTACATCTCCTTCTTAACGGTGAAGAAATAACAAATTTAGTAATACCTAATTCAGTGAAAGTTATAAAAGATAATGCCTTTTATAATTGTGGGTACATAAAAACAGTAATATTCCCAAAAACGGTTGAAAAAATTAATAATTGGGCTTTTCACGGTTGTGCATCATTAACGTCTGTTGACCTCAACGATGAGATTAATGAACTTGGTTGGGGAGCTTTCTACAACTGTACATCGTTGGAAAATGTGAAATTTCCTGCAAGATTGAAGACTATAGGGGGAGTAGCTTTTGCTTATTGTCCTTCTCTAAAAAAGGCAGTTTTACCAAATGAAATAGAGAAATTAGACCAGGGTGCTTTTGCAAACTGTTCTTCTCTTTATTATGTATCAATTCCTGAGAGTGTTAATGCTATAGGTAACGGAGTGTTTTCTCGTTGTGAAAAATTGAAGGCGTTATCATGTTTTTGGGGAAAGCCAATAGCAATAAGCCTTGCTGTCTTTCAAGATACGTATGATGAAAAATTTGATTTTAATAATTGTACATTATATGTTCCACAAGGTTCCTATGAAGCTTATAGAACTGCTGATGTATGGAAAGATTTTGGTACTATAAAAACTATTGGTAGTGAAAATCCTCAAGAGCCAAAAGACCCAGAACCTTGTTCAATTCCAACCATTACCTATACTTCTGGCAACCTGTCTTTCGAAAGTTCAACCCTAGGCGCAGAATACCACTATACCATCAAGGATGCAGATGTGGCAACGGATAAGTATAATACCGATGGGCAAGTGCAGCTGAATGGTAAGTTGGACATTTCGGTCTATGCGACAGCCGATGGGTATAAGGCTTCGGATAAGGCGATGGCTACGCTCTATTGGCTCAATGCCGAGGGCGGCGACGATACCAATAATATCAATCTTGTGAAAACAAGAGGGGTGATGGTAACGACGGATAATGACATTACCATCTCTGGCTTGAATGATGGAGAGGTGGTAACTTTCTATTCTGTAAATGGAGTGAATATCGGAAGTGTCAAGGCGGTGCAAGGTGTCCTTCATTTTGCTAAGCCGAATGAAAGCATCGTCATCGCCAAGATAAAGGGTAATGACTTGAAGATTGCAATCAAGTAATATTTGTGTTTGGAAGTCGCAAATTGCGACTTCCAAACTTCTTCAAGGTCGCAAATTGCGACTTTGAAACCATCCTATTGTATCGTTTGAGGTTCCAATTTGACACCTCAAACAAAAACATTCTAGAAAATCCTTGTTTGTTTCCAATAATAGTTGTATCTTTGCCAAAATATTCAAAACCAAAGGAAATGGCAAAGGAGAAGGAATTGGAACAGGTGGAAGGACAGCAACTGCCTATAGAAAGTAAAGTGGAGTCTCTGATACGAGTTATCAGAGGACAACAAGTGATGCTTGACCATGACTTGGCTGAGCTGTATGGAGTAGAAACAAAAAGATTGAATGAGCAGGTAAAACGTAATATAGAGCGTTTTCCTGAAGACTTTATGTTTCAATTGACCCCAAATGAATTTGATAACTTGAAGTCGCAAATTGCGACTTCAAGTTGGGGCGGTGTAAGAAAACTGCCTTATGCTTTCACAGAGCAAGGGGTAGCTATGCTTAGTGGAGTCTTGAAGTCATCGACTGCTGTTGAAGCAAACATCCGCATCATGCGAGCATTCGTATCTATGCGCCATTTTATGGTGAACAATGCGGCGTTTTATCTCTTTAATGAAAAAGTTCCAAGTGGGAGAAATGCCACTTGGAACTTGACGTATTATTTTCTTTTTTCCTTGAAGAACTTCTCGAAGAAGTCCATTTGCTTTTGATTTTGAACAGGACCCAAATGCAGTCCTTCCTTCATAATCATTACCGTTGGTTTACCTTCCTGGTAGGTAGTCCAGAAAGGAAGGCTATTCCCATTTGGATTGCCAGTCTTGGTAAAGTTGATCCAGTAGCGTGACATGATTTGTTCCATGTGCTGCTCCGTCTCGGTCATCTTTCCAGAGCCAAACTTATAGCCATAGATGAATGGCATCTCTGCCACATGGCTGGCTCCTCCCTTGCGGCTTTTCACGATGGTGTTCTCAGAGTCTTGGTCAAAGTAATACATATACACCTTGCCCTTGCCGGTCTTGCTCTGCAGGTTAGCCCAGGCATACGTTCCCCATGCAAAGGAGCCATCACGGAAAATGTCGGATTGAGCGAAGTAGGTTTCTTCCTCTGTCTTGGCAGGATAGAGACTGAGAACCTGGTCTGCCCAACTTCCATATGTCTCATGAATTCTTTTTTCATAGTCACTTACACTGACAGGGCGGCTAAACATACTTCCTTCGTCGCTGTTGGTTCCTATGATGACATTTACATCATTGTAGTTTCCCTTTTCATAGAGCTTATACTGGTCATCGGTGATGGAGTAGCCGTCAACGTTCGGCCAGAAGGACTCAAAGGCGGTATTCTTTACGATGTCCATAGCCGGAACTTTTCTTAGCTGCTTCAAGTTCTTAGCCTTGAGTTTCTTTTGAAGGAGAAGTCCACCTGCTTCTGCCGCTTTGGAGGTGAGCATGGCTGTGTTACCATTTCTGCTTTCACCCACAGGCCAGAAGGAGCTACCACTTTCGCTGATGGCTCCTCGGAAGAGTCCCTTGGCAAGGGGAGAGGCGCATAGTATACTTACCGAGATACCACCGGCAGATTCTCCAGCAATGGTAATCTTGTCTGGGTCTCCACCGAAGGCAGCGATATTGTCGTGAATCCATTTTAAGGCCATCACTTGATCAAGGATGCCATAGTTACCAGATATGTTCTTGCCTGATTCCTTACTCAGCTTTGGATGTGCCATGAATCCCAAGGCTCCCAAGCGGTATTCTATGCTGCAATAGATGATGCCTTCCTTGACAAAGCTTTCCTGAGTTCCACTGTAGGAGCCAGTAAGAAAGGCTCCTCCATGAATCATCACAAATACAGGGAGTTTGTCATTCTTACTCTTGGCTGGCGTTTCCACACTGAGGTATAGGCAGTCCTCGCTCATGCCCAGCTCTCCACCATTTTGGTTAGGGTCGATGGGCTGTGGTGGACGGTCTCCCCATTTATCTGCTTTGAATACTCCCTTCCAAGGCTTCTTGCTCACTGGGGCTTTCCATCTGAGGTTGCCCACTGGTGCTTCAGCGTATGGGATTCCCTTGTATAGGGCGAATCCTTCATGTTCCACACCTTCAATTTCCCCTTGCTCCACTGTTGTTCTTAGCAGTTGGGCGTTAGCTGCCGATAGGCAAAAGAGTGTCAGGGCAGCTGTCAGTAGATGTCTTTTCAATTTCATTTCTGGTTATTCCATTAATTCCGCAACACTATTATCAATTAAATATTTTAAGCGCCTGAGCAACAAAAAGTTACTCTGGATTTTGCTATGTCAGAATTTTCACTTATCTTAATGTTGCGAAAAGAAAACAAGCAAAACTCTGATATGACATGGCAAAGATACAAATTAAATCTGAGAAACTCACTCCTTTTGGAGGAATATTTTCGGGTCATGGAGCAATTTGGCTCCATATTGTCTTCTGTAATCGACTCCACCCTCATAATTTCACTACTCATTTGATGAATCATCTCTCGCTTCATCCGACACTTCGCACTTCTCGCCAGTGTTGGAGAGAATAGATGATCGAGCTTTTTCTTATTGTGATTCCTTGGAGAGTGTTAGTTTTCCGCCAGTGCTTAAAATTATCAGGTAAAGATATTCCGCCAAAACCACCACTAAATGGGTGATATAGGCTAGTTTGGGGGCTGTAATTAAATTTTAACCCCTAAAAAACTGCAAAAAAAAGTAGCAATATTTGGTAATTTGCCAAAATATTGCTACTTTTGCATTTATAATATTGCAAACTAGTTTGAAAATCATGTCATTAATAGAAATTAAAAAGGTCGAAACAAAGAAGGACTTGAAGACGTTCATCGACTTCCATTACGACCTCTACGAAGGCAACGAATATGATGTGCCTAATCTTTTCAGCGACGACATGAATACTCTGAGCAAGGACAAGAACGCAGCGTTCGAGTTCTGCGAGGCTGAGTATTTTCTTGCCTATAAGGACGGCAAGCTGGCAGGTCGCGTCGCTGCCATTATCAATCATAAGGCAAACAATAAATGGGGCAGGAAGTCGGTCCGTTTCGGCTGGATTGATTTCATTGACGACCGCGAGGTTTCCAAGGCTCTTCTCGATGCTGTAGAGAAATACGGTAAGGAGAAGGGAATGGAAGATATTGTAGGTCCGCTGGGTTTTACCGATATGGATCCAGAAGGCATGCTTACCTGGGGCTTTGACCAGTTAGGCACCATGCCTACCATTTATAATTATTCATATTATCCGGAGCACATTGAGGCTCTGGAGGGCTTTACCGTAGATAATAAGTATGTAGAGTATAAACTGATGGTGCCAGATACCATCCCGGAGAAATATTCCAAGATAGCGGCGATGATAGAGAAAAGATACAATCTCCATGTCCGCAAACTTACCCGTAAGGATGTTTATCAGGGCGGATACGGACAGAAGATTTTCGACCTCATCAATGATACATACAAGCATCTCTATGGTTATTCCGAACTTTCACAGAAGCAGATAAACCAGTACATCAAGATGTATCTGTCTTTGCTCGACCTGAACTTTGTAACAGCCATAGAAGACTGGACTACCGAGGATCATAAGATGATAGGTATCGGTATTACGATGCCTTCCCTTTCCAGAGCCCTGCAGAAGTGTCATAGGGGCAGGCTGCTTCCTTTTGGCTGGTGGCATCTGCTGCGCGCCATCAAGTTCCATAAAACCAAGATTGTCGACCTTCTGCTCATCGGTATCCAGCCGGAATACCGTGCTAAGGGTGCCAATGCGCTGCTCTTTGCCGACCTGATTCCTATCTATCAGAAATATGGAATCGAGTGGGGAGAAACACAGGTGGAAATGGAAGATAATGCTGCCGTGCAGGGACAATGGGGCGTCTTGGATCCAGTCCTTCACAAGCGCCGCAACTGCTATATTAAGAGTATCAGGTAAATAGCAATTGTTGTGTTGGCAATTATCTGATAAACAGAAAATTGCAACATCATTTGCTATGTTATAAGAAAATAAATAAGAATAACTAAGGAGGAAATCATGTCTGAAGATAAAAACTTAGGTAACAGCGAATTGAATGCCGCTGATGAGCTTACCAATGCCCCTCAGGAGCAGCAGCCGGTAGAATATACCGATGATAACATCCGCCACTTGAGCGATATGGAGCATGTGCGTACCCGTCCGGGTATGTACATCGGCCGTCTGGGAGATGGAAATCTGCCGGAAGATGGTATTTATGTGCTCTTGAAGGAGGTGGTAGACAACTCTATCGATGAATTCAAGATGGGCGCAGGTGCCCGTCTGGAAATCGATATCGAGGACAATCTGCGTGTCAGCGTGCGCGACTATGGCCGTGGTATTCCTCAGGGAAAACTCGTTGAGGCTGTAAGCGTGCTGAATACCGGCGGTAAGTACGACAGTAAGGCGTTCAAGAAGAGCGTTGGTCTGAATGGTGTGGGTGTAAAGGCGGTCAATGCCCTCAGTTCCCACTTCGAGGTAAAGTCGTACCGCGACGGCAAGGTGCGCCATCTGAAGTTCGAGAAAGGTATTCTGAAGAGCGACACGACAGAAGATACTGAGGACGAGAACGGAACCTTTATCTTCTTCGAGCCGGATAATACACTCTTCAAGAACTATTCCTTCCACGATGATTTCGTGGAAACGATGCTCCGCAATTATACTTATCTGAACACCGGACTCACCATCATGCACAATGGCCGCCGCATCTTGAGCCGCCATGGTCTGCAGGATTTGCTGAGCGATAATATGACCAACGAAGGTCTCTACGACATCGTCCACATGAAGGGCGAGGACATCGAGATTGCCTTCACCCATACCAACCAGTATGGCGAGGAGTATTATTCCTTCGTCAACGGTCAGCACACCACCCAGGGAGGTACGCATCAGAGTGCCTTCAAGGAGCATATTGCCAAGACTATCAAGGAGTTCTACGGCAAGTATGAGTATGCTGACATCCGAAACGGACTGGTGGCTGCCATTGCCATCAACGTAGAAGAACCGGTCTTCGAGAGTCAGACCAAGATTAAGCTCGGAAGTACTACGATGACGCCGAATGGTGGCGAAACCATCAATAAGTATGTGGGCGATTTCCTGAAGAAGGAAGTAGACAACTATCTCCATATCCATAAGGATGTAGCTGAGATTCTGGAGAATAAGATTAAGGAGAGCGAACGTGAGCGCAAGGCGATGGCGGGCGTTACCAAACTAGCCCGTGAGCGTGCCAAGAAGGCGAATCTCCACAACCGCAAGCTCCGCGACTGCCGCATCCATTTCAGCGACGCCAAGAACGAGCGCAAGGAGGAAAGTTCCATCTTCATCACCGAGGGCGATTCTGCCAGCGGAAGCATCACCAAGAGCCGCGATGTGAATACCCAGGCGGTGTTCTCGCTGCGTGGTAAACCGCTCAACAGCTTCGGTCTGACCAAGAAGGTGGTTTATGAAAACGAGGAGTTCAACCTGCTTCAGGCGGCTCTCGATATAGAGGATGGCTTGGATTCATTGCGTTACAACAAGGTGATTGTGGCAACCGATGCTGATGTCGATGGAATGCACATCCGATTGCTCATCATCACCTTCTTCCTTCAGTTCTTCCCTGATCTCATCAAGAAGGGTCACGTCTACGTGCTTCAGACCCCATTATTCCGAGTGCGCAACAAGCGAACCAAGATCAAGAACAAGCAGGCTGTGGCTGATGCGGATGCAAAACTGGGAAGCAAGGAGAAAAAGAGCGATTTCATCACGCATTACTGTTACAGCGATGAGGAGCGCCAGCAGGCGATTCGCGATTTGGGTCCTGACCCTGAAATCACCCGATTCAAAGGTTTAGGAGAGATTTCGCCTGATGAATTCGCCCATTTCATCGGTCCCGACATGCGATTGGAGCAGGTTACGCTGCATAAAACCGATCAGGTGCAGAAGCTGCTGGAATATTATATGGGTAAGAACACGATGGAGCGCCAAAACTTCATCATCGAAAATCTGGTGATAGAAGAGGATATTCCGGAGGAAGACTCTGAGCCGCTGGATTAAATGAAGTGAAGAGTGAAGAACGAAGAGTGAAGAATTCAAGTGCTTTCGGGGGGTAACTATTGAAAAAAGCGCTGTTAACTGTTAACCTGTTAACTCTTGAAGGATTTCTCTCTTTCATAAACTTTAAGTTTTAAGAAATGAAGAAATATCTATTCATAGCACTGGTAGCATTCCTGGCAGTAACTTCTGCCAGTGCCCAGTTGCGTATCAAGATGGGCAAGAATAGCCCGATAGAGAAGTTGGGAAGGGCTGAAATCGCCATTACTAACCTTTATGTGGATAGTGTGGATGAGAATAAACTCGTAGAGGACGCCATCCGAGGCATGCTCGAAAAGCTCGACCCTCATTCTTCTTACGCTACAGCCAAGGAAACCAAGGCGATGAACGAGCCGCTGAACGGCAGTTTTGATGGCATTGGCGTGCAGTTTAACATGGTAGATGATACGCTGCTCGTTATCCAGCCGGTTACGAACGGACCTTCTGAGAAGGTGGGAATCATTGCCGGCGACCGCATTGTGGCTGTAAACGATACTGCCATTTCGGGCGTTAAGATGAGCAAGGAGGAAATCATGAAGCGCCTTCGTGGTCCTAAGGGAACAACGGTGAACCTTACCATCGTGCGCCGTGGCATCAAGGATAAACTCATCTTCAAGGTAAAGCGCGATAAAATTCCGGTAACTACGATGGATGCGGCTTATATGATTCGTCCGGGCATCGGATACATCCGATTAGGAAGCTTCGGTCTTACCAGTCATAAAGAGGTAACAATAGCGATGGATTCGCTGAAAAAGAAGGGTATGAAGGACCTTATCTTCGACCTTGAGGATAATGGCGGAGGCTATCTTCAGGCTGCGGCTCAGATAGCCAACGAGTTCCTGCAGAAGGGCGATCTCATCGTTTATACCAGCGGTCGTGCAGCGCCTCGTCAGGAATATAAGGCGCAGGCTAACGGTAGATGGCGCAAGGGCAAGGTGGTGGTGCTCACCAATGAGTTTACCGCTTCTGCCGCCGAGATTGTTTCCGGAGCCATCCAGGATCAGGACCGTGGCGTAGTGGTTGGTCGCAGAACTTTCGGCAAGGGATTGGTGCAGCGTCCGCTCACCTTCGATGATGGCAGCGAGATTCGTCTCACCATCGCCCATTACTATACGCCTAGCGGCAGATGTATCCAGAAGCCTTATAAGAAAGGTGACAGGTTGGATTATGCGATGGATCTGGACAAGCGTTACAAGCATGGCGAGTTTACCAATCAGGACAGTATCCATCTTTCAGACAGCTTGAAGTATTATACTTTGCGCAAGCATCGTGTGGTTTATGGAGGTGGTGGAATCATGCCAGATTATTTCGTTCCGCTGGATACAACGAAATACACCAAGATGCATCGCCAGTTGGCAGCCAAGAGCATCGTCATCAACCAGAGTCTGAAGTTCATCGATGCGCATCGCAAGGAACTCAAGAGTCAGTACAAGGATTTCAACAAGTTCCTCGCCACCTACGAGGTTCCTTCTTCGCTGATAGATGGCATTATCGCCGAGGGCAAGAAGGAGAAGATAGAGCCGAAGGATGAGGCTGAATTAACTCAGACTAAGAAATACCTCGCCCTGCAGCTGAAAGCCCTTGTAGCGCGAGATATCTGGGATATGAGCCAATACTTCCAGGTTTGGAACGAGACAAACGAAATAGTTCTGCGAGCCGTGCAGCTGCTGACTACGGGGAAGTAACTATAGAAAAATCGGCTGTTAACTGTTAACCTGTTAACCCCCGTGAGGTAATGATATAAGAAAAGGTCGTGAGGTTCAATCAGAAATCTCACGACCTTTTTTGTATTTATCTTTTTCAGAAGCCATTTACTTCTTCTCATGCAGATGGTCCCATTTCAGATAGATTCCGGCAAGGATGGTACCGGAAATGCTGTGCCAGGCGCAGCTGATGGCGCAAGGCAATACGGCGAGGGGCTGGGCTGCGAAGAAGTTGCCCGCAAGTACCGTAGCAAGACCGGCGTTCTGCATTCCTACCTCAATACTGATGGTACGCTTCTTGGCAGTATTGAATCCGGCACATTTCCCGGCAAGCCAACCGAGACAGTAACCCAGGGTGTTGTGGCAGAAAACCACGGCGAAAGTCCAGAGGAAAAGCGATAAGCCGCGGGCTACGAGGTCATCATGAACCGTAGAAATCACACCGCCTACGATGATTGCCAGACACGTAACGCTGATGCCCGGCATCAGACTCTGGATGGTAGGGAAGCAGTCTTTCTTGCCGTAAATATAGTTGAGGGCGCAGCCGATGGCTACAGGAATAATCGTTACGATGAGGATGTTGATGAACATTCCCACAGCATCTACATGGATAATCTCGCCTGCCGTAATCTTCATCAGCAGCGGAGTCATCACCGGTGCAAGAATGGTAGAGGCGCAGGTCATTCCTACGGAGAAAGCTACGTCGCCATGACACAGATAACTCATGATGTTGCTCGAAACGCCGCCCGGACAGCAACCTACCAGCAGGATTCCGAGTGCCAGGGCTGGGTCAAGATGCCACACATGAACCAGGGTATAAGCCACACCAGGCATGATGATAAACTGGGCACAGGCTCCGATGAAGACATCCAGCGGGCGCTGAGCCAGAATCTTGAAGTCGTTGGTGGTCAAGGTCAGACCCATTGTGAGCATGATGATGCCGAGAATGACGGTTTGAGTAGTTCCGCGCACCCAGTCGAAGGTATGTGGGAAGAAGAATGTGAACACTGCAACACCTATCACGAAGATAGATGTGTAATTGGCCAGCAGCTTGCTGAGCCCTTGAAATAACTTAAGCATAATTCTATTTCTTTTAAAATCCTGATATTTCTCTCTTATTTATTTCTTTCCTCGCTTTCAATATCGAGTGCAAAAGTACGTCTTTTCTATCGGATAAACAAATTATTCTGCAAGAAAATGATAAATTATAACATTTTTATAGGGTAACGCTTGCAAATCTGCACGAATCTTTTGGGATTGTGCAAAATCATGGGCAAAATAATTCGGCTTTTCTTCTTTAATTCCGCAACAAATGTGTAACTTTGCACCCATATTATCGATAATAGTCATAGAATGAACGAAGATTTTGATATAAGACAAGAAATGGTTTCGCCTGCCGAAAAGGAATTCGAGAAGGCGCTGCGCCCGCTGAAGTTTTCTGATTTCAGCGGACAGAATGGCGTGGTAGAAAATCTCGAGGTCTTTGTTGAGGCTGCCAAATATCGTGGCGAACCGCTCGACCATACGCTCCTCCACGGTCCGCCGGGATTGGGTAAGACCACGCTGAGCAACATCATCGCCAACGAACTGGGCGTAGGATTCAAGATTACATCGGGTCCTGTGCTTGATAAGCCGGGCGATCTGGCAGGAATCCTTACCTCGCTGGAGCCCAACGATGTGCTCTTTATCGATGAAATCCACCGACTTTCGCCTGTGGTAGAGGAGTATCTCTATTCGGCGATGGAGGATTACCGCATCGACATCATGATAGACAAGGGTCCTTCGGCTCGCAGCATCCAGATAGACTTGAATCCGTTTACCCTCGTGGGAGCGACAACGAGAAGCGGTCTGCTTACAGCTCCTCTGCGCGCCCGTTTCGGAATCAATCTGCATCTCGAATATTACGACCCGGCTACGCTTCAGAAGATTATCAAGCGAAGTGCGATGCTCCTGAAGGTGCCGATAGAGGATGAGGCGGCTGTGGAAATCTCCCGTCGTTCGCGCGGAACTCCTCGTATCGCCAACTCTCTGCTCAGAAGAGTGCGTGATTTTGCCCAGGTAAAGGGCAACGGAACCATCACTTACGATATTGCCCAGATGGCGCTCAAGGCACTCAATATCGACCAGTATGGCTTGGATGAGATAGACAACAAGATTCTCACCACCATCATCGACAAGTTCCGTGGCGGTCCGGTAGGCGTAAGCACCATTGCCACGGCAATAGGCGAGGATGGCGGCACCGTAGAGGAGGTTTACGAGCCGTTCCTCATCATGGAGGGTTTCATCAAGCGCACGCCGCGAGGCAGAATGGCAACGCCGCTTGCCTACGAGCATCTCGGCAGAAATCCGTATACAAGCAATATTATGCAGGGAGACTTGTTTGAGTAATGTTAAATGTTGAATGTTGAATTAGGGCTAGCGCCGTAAAAGGATAAACATTTATGAAGATAGGAATTTTTACGGGTACATTCGACCCATTTACGATAGGACATCAGAACATTGCCGAGCGTGCCTTGCCGATGTTCGACAAGCTCGTGATTGCAGTGGCGGTGAGCAAGCTGAAGCACGCCAGCGAGGAAATCTCGAAGCGTGTGGAGGATATCAAGGCTGTTTTCCCGAAGGAATGTTCGGAACTGGTAGATGCGGAAGATGCATCTAAGGGTTATCGCCTGGAGGTGGTTTCTTACGATGATCTCACCATCGATTTGGCGCATCGCCTGGGAGCCAGGTTCCTGGTTCGTGGCGTCCGTTCTGCCAAGGATTTCGAGTACGAAAGGGAGCAGGCTGACATCAATAAGCAGTTGGGCGGTGTAGAAACCATCCTGCTGTTTTCAGACCCAAGATACAGCAGCATCAGCTCAACGCTGGTTAGGGAGCTGAGATTCTTCGGAAGAGAAGTAGATGAATTTTTACCAAAAATAAAATAAAAATAGGAGGAAGAAGCGTATGATTACATACAATGTAGACGGCGTAAAAATGCCAAAGATTAAGAAGCGTGATACGAGTGCCTGGATTCGCAAGGTCGCTGCCTCTCATGGCCGCAAGGTGGGTGAGATTGGCTATATGTTTGTGGATGACGAGAAGATTCTCGAAGTGAACAACGAGTATCTGGGTCATGATTACTATACCGATGTCATCACCTTCGATTACGATGAGGATGATGTGATTAACGGCGACATCGTGATTTCGCTCGATACAGTCCGCACCAATGCCGAGCAGTTTGACAAGACCTACGATGATGAGCTTCACCGCGTCATCATCCACGGCATCCTGCACCTCTGCGGAATCAACGACAAGGGTCCGGGAGAGCGTGAAATCATGGAGGAGAACGAGAACAAGGCACTCGCCCTGCTCGAAGGTGCTTCGATATTGAAGAAGTAAATTCTTCGATATTGGAATTAAGTTTTCGATATTAAGAGAAGCAATTCCCTTCGAATTTCTCGGTCGAAGTATAGAAAAACAGCTGTTAACTGTTAACCTGTTAACTCTTGGCAGTTAAGATGAACAGTTAACTCCTTAATGTGGTTAATGTAGCGGGCTGAAAGCCCAGCAAGCTCTTAGACCAGGGCAACACCCTGGGTATAAGGAAGATATAAAGGATTCGCCCTGTAAGGGCAAAAGCTTTCATATACGAGGCTTTTGCTCCTACAGGGCGTTTTGCTTTATTCTATCGCCTTGATTCTTTCCCGGCATTCTTTCAGTATCTCTTTCAGTTCCTCCACGGTAGTGGCTCTCAGCATGGCGATTCTCGTCTGACGGAAATCAGGAATGCCCTTGAAGATAGGGGAGGCAGCAAGGTGGCGACGGGTGTGGAGAATGCCTCTGTACTCGTCGATGCGCTCCACGTTGATGCGAAGCTGCTCCTCCAGAAGGTCAATTTTCTCATCTACGGTTAATGGGGCAGCACCCGTATTATCCAGATAATCACGGATTTCCTTGAAAATCCATGGCCTTCCGAAGGTGGCGCGGCCAATCATCACCGCATCTACGCCGTATCTCTCAAAAGCAAGCTTGGCTTCTTCCGGGGTCGTAATGTCGCCGTTGCCGATGATAGGAATATGGATGCGGGGATTGTTCTTCACCTCTCCTATGAGGCTCCAGTCGGCTTCTCCGGTGTACATCTGGCTACGGGTTCTTCCGTGGATGGTGAGCGCCTGGATTCCGCAATCCTGTAGCTGCTCGGCAAGGTCGGTGATGATGAGGTTCTCGCAATCCCATCCCAATCGGGTTTTCACAGTTACGGGCACGTTTACCGCCTTTACCACTTCTCTTGTAATATCCAGCATCAATGGGATATTTCGGAGCATTCCGGCTCCGGCACCCTTTCCGGCAACCTTCTTCACCGGGCAGCCGAAGTTAATATCAATTACATCCGGCTTCGCCTGTTCTACGATTTTTGCAGCTTCCACCATATCCTCTGTGGTTCTGCCGTAAATCTGAATGCCCACAGGGCGCTCTTCATCGCTTATCGTAAGCTTGCTGACGGTGCTCTTGATGCTTCTCACCAAGGCTTCCGCCGATACGAACTCAGTATAAACCATGGCGGCTCCGAATCGCTTGCAGAGCATGCGAAAACCAATATCTGTTACGTCTTCCATCGGAGCGAGGAAGAGGGGCTGAGGCCCAAATTCTATATTACCTATTTTCATGAGTTTCGAGTGAAATCTTCTTATTCCTATGATGTATATCTTCTTTTTTGCGGCTGCAAAGTTACTGCTTTTTTCTGAAAATAAAGAAAATACTACTTCAAAAGATGATACATTCCCCCTGCAAAGGTCTTGATGACTCCCTTCATCTCCAATGTGAAGAGGAGGGAAGTGAGGCGAGAAATGTCGATATTCGTCTTTACGGAGATGAGATTCACTTGCAGGTCGTTGGTCTTGGAGAGGACATCTACGACGAGTTGCTCCTCGGGCGATAATTCCGGAAAGAGGCTGCGCTCGATGCCTTGCTGCTTGGCTCGCATCAGGGTAGCGTCATCCTGCCAGCGCATGTCCTTCACAAAGTCCTCGGCACTGGTGATGAGCGTGGCGCCGTTGTTGCGGATGAGGTTGTTGCAGCCTTCGCTGTAGTGGTCGCCTATCTTGCCCGGGAAGGCGAAGACGTCCCTACCGTAGGATTGCGAAATATCGCAGGTGATGAGGCCGCCGCCATGAGCTGCGCTCTCTATCAGGATGCAGGCATCCGACATTCCCGCTACGATGCGGTTGCGGCGCACGAAGTTTATCTTATCAGCGTTTGTACGGGTAAGGAATTCGGTGAGCAGTCCGCCCTGTTCTATCATTCTTGCCGCCGTTTCCCGATGCTGACGGGGGTAGAGGTCATCCAGACCGTGAGCCAGCACGCCTATGGTTTCGTAGCCGTTGGCGAGTGCCTGGCGGTGCGCCACGATATCCACTCCGTAGGCAAGTCCGCTTATGATGAGCACGTTGGGCGAGAGCTGCTTCAGGTCGGTGATGAAGCGGCGGATGAGGTCTTCGCCGTAAGGCGTGCAGTGGCGGGTTCCTACGATGTTGATGACGCGCTGCTGGTTGAGGTTGGCGTTGCCTTTATAGAAGAGGATGAGAGGTGCGTCATCGCAGTCTTTGAGGCGTTGCGGATAGCGGTCGTCGTTCATCGGAATGGGTTCTATTCCGTAGCGTATGTCGTACTCCAGTTCTTCCTCAGCGCGTTTTCGGGCTTCTTCGCAGTTCTGGATAGCGCTCACGAGTTTATCCGAGGCATCGGGGAGGATGTCTCTGAGGTTGTTCTTATGCTCCAGGATGAGCGTAGCGGAGCCTACCTTTCTGTATAGCTCCAGCATTCCCGCCAGACTGAAGTAATTGAGCCTTGTTAAAAGTATAGTATTTAATATTTCCTGTTGGTCACCCATAATCTTAAAAATAATAATTAATAAATGAAAAAAGAATAAAGCAGCAAGCAGCAGTCAGCAAGCAGCAGCAAGCATAGCTCCCTCTTGCCCCCGTTCCGAGCGATTCCAGCGCTCGTCCCCCTTTATCTCTTCAAGTATTCATACCCTATCCTGCACCTCAGGCATTCCTTCCTGTCGCAGTATTCCTTCTTCAGCTGTATGAGCGCCTGGCTATCCCCGGCGTTCTCCACCGGCAGCCCGCATTCCTTCCACATCCTTACTATGTGGTTATTCTCAGCCTTCAGCTCCTCCAGGAAGTCGAAGGCGCGGTCGCAGTATTTCTCCTCGCCCCGGTGCCTTCCATAGGCAAAGAGGATGGGAACCACGGTGTTGATGATGAGCAGATTGAGCGAGAAAGGGGAGAGGTGCTTCTCGTTACGGATGCTCGTGCTGCCGAAGGTATAATGGGTTTCCCAATACTCCGTAACGCTGGTTGAGAGCACCTGCTTCGCCTCCTTCACCGTGCTTGCCTCGAGCAGCTGGCTCAGTCCCGCACGGCGGTTATAATAAAGATTGGCTAACTGCGAGATGCGGATGTGAGGGAAGTTCTGCGGACGCAGGCGCAGGAAGCGCCACTGCTTGTAATCCATCGGCTGCAGCGAGAATTTATGCGAGAGATAGAGATATTCGTTCCTCAATCGGGAGAAATAGCCGTCGTTCAGCGCGTCTTTCTGATATCTTTCGGGAATGGTGTTCAGTTCCAGCAGTCCGGCTTGCCCCAGGAAGATGGCTTCTATCTGGAAGAGGTCGTCGCGGTGATGGTCTACGGCCCTCAGCGGCAGATGGTAAGCCCACTGCTCGAAGGCGTCGCCGTTGATTCCGAACCCGTAGTTGCGCGCCAGGGTCACGAAGTAGGCGTTTTCCCAATCGCCGTTACATTGCTTCACGCGCGCCTCTATCGCATCGGTTTTCTGCGATAAGCGCTCGGTTTGCAGGGCGCTCATCCAACTGTGCACGGTGAGGCGGGTGAGCGATGGGATAATCTGGTAGCAGGGAGGATACTGGTCGATGCTCAGCAGCTCCTGATAATGTTTCGATACGTTGTCGGGGATGTCGAGCTGCAACTGCACGAGGGGCTCGCCTTTCGAGTTCTTAGCCTCTACATTGATGGTTCCGCAAACGTGCAGGATAACGTTGTCGTAGCGTTCATCCTTATCATGTCCGTGCACATACCAGTCGCTTGCCTTGTCATGAATCTCCACGTTTCCCACCCATAGGGTTCCGTTGAGTTTGATTTTGGCATTGAAGAAATCGGGCCCTGCATTGCGGTTGTGCAGTCCGGGGTCAATTACTTCCACAGCCTGGTGCCAGGTGGTGGTGAGTGGAGAGAGTGGGAAGAGCTTGTGCTTCCACACATAATGAAGGAGTTGCTCCATAATGTTTCGGCTTTTATGGTTTATAGGATTGCCTCTTTCGGAACGCAAGTTCTTCGCTCGTGTGCGGAAGGGGTATTGAAAAATCAGCTGTTAACTGTTAACCTGTTAACCCTGAGGAGAGAAGTATTTCTCGAATGCCTTGTCGTAGTCCTCGCTGTTGCCCAGCTTTCCGTTGATGAGGCAGACGAGTTCTACGGTTGCCTTGAGGCAGAGTTTCTCGTCCTTGGCACGGAAGATGTCCTGATGGAAAACATATCTCACGCCCTGCTTCTCCAGCCACAGACGCGAGAAGAATTCATCATCGCATTGCAGCGGAACCTTGTACTGCAGGTTCATTCTCGCCACCACAGCATCCACGCCTTTGTTGTGCATTTCGGCAAAGCTGAGGCCGCATTCCTTCAGAAAGAGATGGCGGGTATGTTCCATGTAGTGCAGATAGTTGGCATTGTTCACGATGCCCTCAATATCGCACTCATAATCCCTTACTTCCATCTTCGTCTCAAAAATATATCTGCTCATAATTTTCTCTTTTTTAGTTACTAAATGAGGCTAAAAGCCTTAAATCACTGCAAAAATAACCAAAATTTTCTATTTATTATTATAATAACAAGGATTTTTCAAGGTTTTTCGAAGAAAAATGTGTATTTTTGCCGAATAGAACAAATAAAAAAATAGATAAAGATGAAAATTGCTTTGATCGGCTACGGAAAGATGGGACACATGATCGAGGAGATCGCCCTGCAGCGTGGCCACGAAATCGTTTGTAAGATTGACGTGAATAACCCTCAAGACATCGACAGCCCGGAGTTCTGCTCTGCCGATGTTGCCATTGAGTTTACCAACCCTACTGCCGCCTACGGCAACTATCTGAAGGCTTTCTCTCACAACGTGAAGGTGGTTTCAGGTTCTACCGGTTGGATGAAAGACCATAAGGAAGACGTGGAGAAACTCTGCGCCGACGGTAAGCAGACCCTCTTCTGGGCGTCTAACTTCAGCATCGGTGTGGCTATCTTCTCTGCCGTAAACCGCTATCTGGCTAAAATCATGAACGGGTTCCCACAGTACTCAGTATGCATGCAGGAAACCCACCACGTGCACAAGCTCGATGCGCCATCTGGAACAGCCATCACCCTTGCCGAGGAAATCATCGACAATATCGACCGTAAGAAGGATTGGAAGCGTGGCGTAACCTACTGGACTGAGGATGGACATCACGATGAGGGCGATGCAAACATCACCGATGAGGATTTGGTTATCAACTGCGTACGCGATGGTGAGGTTCCAGGAATCCACGCCGTGATGTACGACAGCGATGCTGATATGATTACCATCGAGCACAGTGCCCACTCACGCAAGGGTTTCGCCCTGGGAGCCGTTCTCGCAGCTGAGTTTACAGCCAACCATTCCGGCTTGCTCACCACATCAGATTTATTTAAGTTCTAAGCAGAAGTTATGATAGACAAGCAGAAACAAAAACTCAATATGAAGGTACAGTGGGTGAAGTTCGCAGTGGTTCTCGCCCTCTATCTTCTCTTTCTGGTTTGGGTAGAAAGCTGGCTGGGACTCATTGTGGTTCCGTTCATCTTCGATGTTTACATCACCAAGAAGATTCACTGGCAGTGGTGGAAGGATGAGGAAGGCCCTATCCGTTTCATCATGAGCTGGGTAGATGCGCTCGTATTCGCTCTCGTAGCGGTTTATTTCATCAACCTCTTCTTCTTCCAGAACTATGTGATTCCGTCTTCCTCTCTCGAAAAGAGTCTCCTCACGGGCGATTATCTCTTCGTGAGCAAGGTAAGCTACGGTCCTCGCATTCCTGAAACTCCGCTCACCATGCCGCTCACCCAGCACACCATGCCGCTGGTCAACGTGAAGAGCTACATTGAGTGGCCTCACTGGGATTACCGCCGCGTGAAGGGATTGGGCAACGTGAAGCTCAACGACATCGTGGTGTTCAATTATCCTGCAGGCGATACGCTCGTCAATGAGGAGCGCTATCAGGCGAATGATTACTATCAGATGGTTTACAGCATCGGCGACCAGCTGATGCAGCAGAACGGACAGGAAAAGGATGTGCGCGCGATGAACCCATTGCAGCAGCGCCACTATTTTGAGCAGGTTTATGCTACAGGTCGCAACTACATTAGCAGTATGCCGGGTGAATATGGCGACATCATCAGCCGTCCTACCGACCGCCGCGAGAACTATGTAAAGCGCTGCGTGGGCTTGCCAGGACAGACCCTGCAGATCAAGAACCGCATCGTTTATCTGAACGGAAAGGCGAATAAGGAGCCTGATAACGTGCAGTATACTTATAAGATGAAGCTCAAGGGCGAGTTCCCAATCGACCTTGCCGATGAATTGGGAATCACCAACGAAGACCTGCTGATGTATAATCAGAGTGGCGTGATTCCGCTCACCAAGAAGGCTTATCTGGCGCTGAAGGCAAACAGAAACCTTGTAGAGAGCATCTCTATCAATACTGATGCAACCTATGGCGACCTCTATCCGCTCAACGCCTATACCGGCTGGACAAGAGATAATTACGGTCCGGTTTGGATTCCGAAGAAGGGCGAGAGCATCGCTCTGACGCTGAAGAACCTGCCTGTATACGAGCGCTGCATCAAGGTTTACGAGGGCAACGACCTGAAGGTAGACAATGCTGGCCGCATCTTCATCAACGGCAAGCAGGCGAAGAGCTACACCTTCAAGCTCGACTACTACTGGATGATGGGCGACAACCGCCACAACTCAGCCGACAGCCGCTACTGGGGTTTCGTGCCTGAGGATCACATCGTGGGCAAGCCTATCTTTATCTGGTGGAGCCACAGCCCAGATCATCCGGGCTTCTCGGGCATTCGTTGGAATCGCCTCTTCACTTTCGTAGACAATATTAAGTAAGAAAAAGAAATAAGAATTGAAGACTGCCGTCAAATTCCTAATAGCATTGGTGTTGTCGCTGCTCCTGGCTTGGGCAGTGCGCACCTATGTTTTCACTATCTTCTCGGTGCCTCAGGGTGGGCTTCCGCCCCAGCTGAAGGCAGGCAACCGGGTGATAGTGAACAGGATTGACTGCGAAAATTTCGGGCGTGGCGATGTGGTTGTTTTCACCGATACAGTGGTTTATCAGCCCAAGAACCAGCGCCGCAAGCGCGTCTTCGAGTCTCATTTCATAGGCAGGATAGAGAAGCTCCCTGGCGATACGCTGCGCATTGACACCATGCAGTTCGTCATCCCTACCGTATGCTGCAAGCGCTGTGGCTGCAAGGATTGCCGCTTCTATCTCTTGAAGACGCCAACCGGCCAGCAGCTCGTCCATAAGCACCAGATGATAGGCAAAGCCCATAAGCTGTTCTAGCTCCCTCGCGCTGCCGCTCCTCGCTCTCTCGTGCTCCTCGCCGCTGCTTAGAGCCCCGCTGGAAGCTTGTCCCCCGTCTGCCCCCGTTCCGAGCGATTCCATCGCTCGTCCCCCTCTTCATCATTAACCCTTCATAACAAAGCAGAAATTGAAAGCCCTTCTTTCTTCCACATATTTCGGCCCCATCCAGTGGTACCAGAAGCTGAACCGCTACGATGAATGCCTGATAGAGCGCCACGAGAGCTTTATCAAGCAAACCTATCGTAACCGTATGATCATCCCTACCACCAACGGCCCCCTTTCGCTCACCATCCCCACCAATCACGACATCTCCCTGTCGATGAAGGACATCCGCATCTCCGACCACGCCAACTGGCGCCACGTCCACTGGAATGCGCTCCTTTCAGCCTATGGCGAGAGCCCATTCTTCGAGTATTACCAGGACGACATCCGCCCCTTCTACGAGAAGAAATACGAGTTTCTCTTCGATTTCAACATGGAGACTACAGAGAAGATGATAGAGCTCCTCGACATCCGTCCGAAGATAAGCGTCACTGACGAATATGTTTTAAGTGAAGAACGAAAAGTGAAGAGCATAGAAAGTGAAGAACGAAGAGTGAAGAGTGAAGAAACAACGTTCGGCGACCGAAGGGAAAGCCAATTCGATAGCCCTGAGGCGCAAGCCCAATTCAACAGTCAACATTCAACACTCAACACTCCAATCAAGGATTTCCGTGATGCGATTCGCCCCAAGAAACCGCTCCCTGACCCCGAATTCGAGTCGAAGCGCTATTACCAGGTTTACGAGCAGAAACACGGTTTTCAGCCCAATATGAGCATCCTGGACCTCCTTTTCAATGAAGGCAACGAGGCGATATTCTTCCTATAAGAGAAGAGTATCGCCTTGTTGTTTTCCCTCCCGTTAACAAAACTTACTCATAGTTTTCTGCCCCGCAACTCATAGTTTTCCGCTCTAAAAAGCCCTTTTTTCTGCATCGCGATGCATTCCCCGTTCCGTCGCGACGCAATATTTCTTCCCTCGCGATGCAATATTTCTTCCCTCGCGATGCATGATCCATCCCCTTCGTGATCCATCATTTATGCCCCTTTTCAGCCATCATTTAAGCCTCGTGCCAGTCATCATTTATGCCTCGTGCCAGCCTTCATATAAGCCCGTAAAACGGGCTGTAGCAGGGCATTTGAGCTTTTTCCTGCCAAGGCTCAGCCAGCCATCTTTAGCAGGCATCGGGAGAGAGCGCATTTCTGATGGGAGAGGGGCGCTCTGAGAGGAAAAAGTTAACAGGTTAACAGTTAACACCCCAAAAATGCATACTTCCATCCACACACTTATATAAAAATAAGTATATATATATTATTATATAATAAGGTACGCGAGGGGGACCATGCAAAAAACGGCTGTTAACTGTTAACCCTGTTAACCTCCTCGGCTTCTCCGTCCCCCTCTTTTAGGAAATTTAAACAAGAATGCTTGGTGGTTTCACCGAAAAACCTTACTTTTGTAACCTGACAGCAAACAACGTAAAAACAATAATAACAACATAAAATGAAGAATCTCACATTCCATATCGTAGGACTCACCCATAATGACGTGAAAGGCCATGAGGTAGAGTATGCTAAAGAAGCAGAGGGAAGAACCATCTGCCTCGTGCCCGATGACGCCAACACCTTCGACATGCTGGCGGTGAAAGCTTATGACAAACAGCAGCTCATAGGCTATGTTTCAGCCCTGGAAGGCGAGGACGTACGCGCCCTCATCATCGCCCGCAAGGAGCGGAACCTGCGCACCCGGTGCATAGGCAGCAACAGTAAGAATGAGGGCGATAAGGCTGGATTGCAGCTCATGGTGAGGGTGCTCTCTGATGTTTCTGATGAGGAGATGGAGCAGGCGCGCCGCGAAATATATGATGATAAGATTTATGATGACTGGCAATACACCGGTCCTGTGCTGCCCATCGAACAGCTTACCCGCTTCAGCGACTGCACCATGATGCTCGAAGGCGTCATCAACAGCATCATCCGCCTCAGGAATACGCTCTCTGAAGGCGCTTCGGATAAGAGCTCTTCTGTATCAGATAAAGCCTATTCTGAGCCAAAGAACAGTTCTCTTGATAAAGAAACTGAGGCGATGGTGCGCGAGGAGCTTTCCGATTGCCTTTCTGAGGCTAGAGAGCGGCTCAGCAGTTTCCTCGAAATCCAGCGCAGCGATTATTCCCGCGAAATGACACAGGCCAGAAACCGCATCCTTCATAAGCTGGAGCAAATAGACGATGATGAACTGCAGCGCCTCCGGGCCGTTCTGCTTACCGAGATGGGATTCATCACCAGTTCGGCTTACCGCGAGCGTGCGGCCTATTCTTTCTTCGTAGAGGCCCCGAATGCCATCAAGAAGAAGCAGACGGGCACCTATGATTATAAAGACCAGCTGGACGCCATAGAACAGCAGCTGCACGCCTTCCCTCACAATCTCTACCCAACATTCAAGGCCGACCCGGTAGATTTCCTCCGTCAGGTGTTCTATAAGCGTGTGCCAAGAAAGAAGATGCTCCAGCTGCTCTCGGGCATCGTGCTGATGATTATGAACGGCAGGGTGAACGATGTGAAGCAATGGGGCAAGCACGGCGATAAGGCGCCATTGGAGGAAATGAAGGCTGTGCCACACTCATTGTCTTCTACGCAGCGCAAAGATAAACTCTTAAAACTGGTAAGAAAGGCGATCAAGGAGATTGCTACTTATCATAAGAAGAATAGTTATAGTTTGTTGCTGTCAAGCAAAGCCCATTGGTATCCGGTTTTCCGATTGTTGGTCGATTGGGGATTTTTCGCATCTAATTCGCCTCAGGCGTTCTGTGATTTTTTGGGAAAGCAATTTGAAGACAACAAATCAAAAAGTCTGAAAGCCCATCTCTGTGATAGAAATGATTTGAGGCAAGCCGGAACTACAGTCTTTACTAATCACAAGGCGTTAGACTGGAAGCATCTGTCGCAGGAAGAGCTGGGCAATACGCAGGATGCAAAATTCAAGCGTTATTGTGACATTGTTGATGTTTTTATGGAAATCCTGAGGGAGACAGCTTCTAAAGAGGGTGTAAATATAGATGAATTGCTGGAAGATTAAGGGCGTTGGCAGCGGATTCCCTATCCGCAGCCAACGCTTTGTTTTGTTTCGTCTTCTTGTCCTTCTCCCCTTGTTTTATACCTCTCTTTATACCTTTATCTAGAAACTTTTATACCTCTCACCCGACATTTTTATACTGGCCTTGCCGTCAGAGGTATAATTCGGTCGTTTGCTTTTTTTTGTTTATCTTTGCACCGCTTTTCAGAATGGAAGGCGGCAGGTTTCTGCAAAGAGCCTGTCTAATAACTACTAAAAAATAAAATGTGTAATGAAAGAAAACAAACCAATGACATTTGATGAATGCAAGCAGCTCAGCAGCCGCATCATCGCAATGAACCCTAACCGCAGAGCGAACATGGGACAGATTTCATCCCATCTCCTCGATTACTACACCGAGCTTACCAAGCAGCCTTGGCTCGCACAGCTCGTTGGTCAGATTCGTGACCTCACCGCCCAGCAGAACCAGATGATGCAGCAGGTGGCTGATGCTGTAAATGCTGCGCAGTTTGAGAACGAGGATGAACTCGCCTTCGCCATCATCAAGAAGCAGGAGGAGATGAAGGATGGCGAAACCTACCAGCAGCTCGACCGGAAGATTTCTGACCTTAAGAAGCAGCTGCCTTTCCGCTCGCCTCACTACTTCCACTTCCTCGAAGACCATCGCGCCCAGAAATTCATCGACCCAGAGGCCTTCACCTTCCAGACAACCGTAGACATTGACAATCCTGAGGAGGTTGAGCCGGCGGTGAAGAACGCCCTTCTGCTGAACGGAATGTTTGATGAGCCTACAGAGAAACTCTTCAGAGAGAAAATCTTCTCAGCCGAAGACATCGAACTCTGGAAAGGAAAGGTGCTCCACATCGAGCGCTCAGCCCGCAACAAGGCCCACATCGACATCCGCATCCCGGTAGGAATGACCATCGCTGAGGCTCAGAGTGCCTTCTGCAAACTCATCCACGCCACCGAAGACCCTAGCTGCGTAACCCCGGAGCGCATTATCTTCATCACCGATGCGGCAAGCCAGATTTATACTGCCAATGACTGGTACAAGCGCCTGGATAAGGAGGCCGTGGCTGAATACCGTGAGGCTTACCGCAAGAGAGGACTGGATATTGACGGACGTACGATGGATGTAGACTTCGAACCTATAGAGAGCGAGGAGGAGAAGGCGAGAAGGGCTGCCAATGCCGTACAGTATGAGCAGACCTACGACGGCGTTCCTTACGAGGAGATTGTGAAGGCGCTGGTAGAGCTGATGGGCGGCGCTCCTGCCCATGGCAACCGCAACAACTTCATTTATCGTGAAGCTTGCCTGCTGAGATACATCTGTAATAGTGAGGCGGCTTGGATTAAGCAGGTAATAGAAACCTTCGGCGAAGATGAGGCGAAGGCGTTCGCCACCGTAGAGAATGCCTGCAAGGTGGCTCAGTCCTCGGAAATGCCCCAGCTCGTAAAGCAGGCGGTAGAGACTGCCCGCAAGAATCATCTTGCCAAGCAGGCCACCGAGAAGGCGGGAATCTACGCCGATGTTCCTCCTCAGATGCCTGCCCGGTTGCCTAAGCTCATCAAGTTGCTCACCAGCAAGGTGCCAGCCGATTTTAAGGCGGCTGTGGCAATGGCGGTCTTCCCTCCGCTTGCCGCTCATCTCAAGGGCGTAACTTTCCGCTACACCGATAATCAGGTGCACGAGGCGGCGATGATGAATCTGCTCATTGCAGCCATGTCGTCAGGCAAATCGCTGGTTAACGGACCTATTGACTGCATCATCGAAGACCTGGTTCAGATGGACAAGGTGAACCGCCAGAAGGAGCAGGAATGGAAGGACGAGGTGAACACCATGGGCGACAACAAGAAGAAGCCTGTGCGCCCTGAAGACATCTGCATCCGCATCGTTTCGCCCGACCTTACCCGCGCTGCCTACATCCAGCGCCTCGACGATGTGCAGAAGGCTGGCGATGCTTACCTCTACTGCAAGATGGACGAGGTAGACATGCTCAGGAAGTTCAACGACCCTAGCCAGCTGATTCGTCTCTGCTGGGACAATTCAGAGGATGGCCAGGAGCGAGTAGGAACCAAGAGCGTTACAGCCCGCGTAAAGACCCGTTTCAACTGGAACGCTTCGAGTACCATTGCCGTTACGCAGAAGTTCTTCTCGGTTCGTGAGGTGGCTGATGGAGCCGTGAGCCGACTTTCGCTTGCCACCATCATCCGTCCCGATTTCGCTCCGCGTCCGGAGGTGGGCAGTTATGATGCGCAGTTTAAGTCTCAGCTTTCTCCTTACATCCAGCAGCTGAATGCAGCCAGCGGTTTCAAGGAGTGCCGTAAGGCTCGCCAGCTTATCGAGCGCCTGGAGAATGAGATTATGGAGATGGCTCAGTTGGCTTACAACAAGCCTTACGCCGAGTTTGCCAAGCGTGGTCTGGCGAATGGTTTCCGCCGCGCAATGGTGCTTTATCTGGCGAATGGCGAGAAGTGGGAGAAGGCGATGGAGGATTTCATCGTATGGAGCGTGAAGTATGATCTGTGGTGTAAGATGCGTTTCTTCGGCAATCAGATGCAGGAGGCGATAGATGCAGACAGCCGCTCTGTGTGCCATACTCCCGGTGTGAGCAATCTTCTTCTCTACGTTCATGACACCTTTGACAAGACTGAGATTCAGAACATCTGTCAGGTTCATGGCACCAAGACGAAGCTTGCCATCCTGCTGTGCAACTGGAAGAAGCGTGGCTTCATCATGAAGAACGAGGACGGCACCTACACCAAGACCGCCCGTTTCATCGCCAAGTACGGGCACTACGGAACGCCAGGAGTGGCTGCGTAGCGGCGAAAAAGGAGTGGGCGTGGTGAAATGCCACGTCCCTCACGCTTTAGCCGCACGCCCTGAAAGGGCAGAAGCTCCTAGCCCAGGGCACCGCCCTGGGTAATAATGGATGTACGCCTGTCGCCCTGAAAGGGCAAAAGCTTTAAAAATAGCCCGTTTTCGTAACGGGAATGTAAATGTCCTTGACCTTAATCAAGAAAAAAGGGCATTTTGAAACTTTTCTCCTAAAATATTTGTGTGCGCACACAAAAAGTTGTACCTTTGCACCAGAAAAAGAAAAAAGGATAAAAGATTGATTCAGTAAGGATAACTTATGAAATCGATTCGAGACAAGTTTGAGGCCGGTTCGGAACCTGGTTCTGAGATTCGGACGAGGACTTCTGGAAAATCTCGAAGAGACTGATTAAGAGGTTAAAAGAAAGGAAAAAGATTATGGCAATGTTCGGGATAATGACAGTAGCAGTAGTAGCATTCGCAGTAGTTGCTTGCGCAGGTATGAACCTCGGAATGAACTGCGGCAAATAAGCTACGAAGCTAAGAGAGCATAGAAATCCTCCTTCGGGAGGTAAGAAATAAAGAGAGTTAAGATTTTGTTAGGTAAAACAACAAGATTGTATATTTAAGATAACAAATTTAAGAAAGGAAAAGATTATGTTAGTATTAGGAATGATTTTCGCAGTAGTTGTTGCATGTGTAGCTGAAGTTGGTGCTATTAGCAACAAGTTGGCTTAATCGGAAATTAGCCATGCGAAGGGCTCCAAAAGAGCCGAGATTAAAAAATGGCTGGCAGCAATGCACAGCTGAGTAAAAACAGTAGGGAGCCGAAGGGGCTTCCGAAATCAGAGAGGAGAGTAAAAACTCCTTTTCATTTGAAATTCATACTGTCCCCTGAGAGTTTTCGTGATAAATTCTGATTGGGGATTTCATATATAGATTGTTAAGAATTCGTTTTAGGTTTTATAGATTTTCATTTTAGGTTTTTAGGTTTAAGTTTTTAGGTTAATTGTTAGTTGTTTTTAAGAAAAAAGCAGTTTTTAATTCATTAAATTACGAAGGCAACAACGAGGGAAGTCGCATGACGACCCAAGTTGTTGCCTTCTTTGTTTCTTATTTATTTGAAAATCAGCGTGGTGAGCCTGTCTTTATCAAACAGTTCTTTGGCCACGGCCTGTATCTGTTCGGCAGTAATCTCATCTACCTGCTCGTAGAGTCGGTCTACGTTCTTCTCCCAGCCATAGTGAAGGAAGCTCTTGCCGAAGTCGAGGGCGAAGTTCTCGCGGTTGTCGCAGGCCACGCCTACCTGTCCTTTAATCTGCTTCTTGGCGGCCTTGAGCTGCGCCTCGCTCAGCGGTTTCTGCATGAATTTATCCAGCTCCTTGCGAACCAGTCTGAGGCAACGCTTCACATCGTGCTCGTCGCAGCCGAAATAAATGCTCCAAATGCCCGTATCGCCATAAGCCGCCATCGTACTCTCTACGGTGTAAACCAGTCCGTTGTGCTCGCGCAGGGCTAGGTTCAGCTTGGCGTTCATTCCCGGTCCGCCCAGCATGTTGTTGAGCAGATAGAGCGGCATTCTGCGGCTGTCGTTCACATCGTAGGCGCGGGTTCCAATCATCACATGAGCCTGATGCGTATTCTTCTGCATCACAATCGTCTGCCCGGCAATTCCATCTCCCACAGATGGATAATTTTTAGGTCCCACAGATTTCACAGATGACACAGATTTCTCTTCAGCAATAGAATTCTCATTCCATGAGATCTGTGTAATCTGTGAAATCTGTGGGAGCTTTTCCTCAGCAAGGTTGACCACAGATTCATCATCTGCGAGCGCCCTCTGAAGAAGTCTTACCAGCTTCTTGAAGTCAATGTCTCCGTAAGCGAAGAATATCGCATTATCCGGCCGGTAAAGCTTTCTTGTAAAGCGCAGCGCATCTTCTGTCTTGAACGAGCGAACTTGCTCGGCTGTGCCCAGAATATTGTGGCCCAGCGGCGAGTCCTTGAAGATGATGTTTTCGAATTCATCATAAATCAGTTCGGCAGGAGAATCGTTGTAACTCTCTATTTCATCGCAGATTACCTCAACCTCCTTATCGATTTCCGCTTGCGGATAAACCGAATGGAAAACGATGTCGGTGAGCAGATCTACGGCTCTTGCGATGTGCTCCTTGAGGATGGCAGAGTAATAAACCGTGCCTTCCTTGTTGGTGTAGGCGTTCAGGTCGCCTCCCACGCTCTCCAGACAGTTGAGAATGTGCCACGCCTTGCGGCGCTCTGTGCCCTTGAAAGTAACGTGCTCGCAGAAGTGGGCAAGTCCTTCTTCGCCCGGCTCCTCGTTTCGGGTGCCGGCGTTAATCTGGTAACCGCAATACACCACCTTGCTGTCTGAAGGCAGGTGGATGATGCGGAGTCCATTATCGAGTGTATAAGTATTGTATTTCATTTCAAGGTGCAAAGTTACACTGAAAATGTAATTTATCCAAAAAAATAGTCATTTATTTTGCATTATCGCCAAAAAGACTTATCTTTGCTCCCAAAAAATAAATATAGACATCAAAAAACAATGCGCAAAGTAATAGGAATAGGAGAAACCGTGCTTGACATCATCTTCAAGGGCGGCAAGCCGATAGAGGCAGTACCGGGTGGCTCATCATTCAATGCAGTCATCTCGTTGGGGCGTGCGGGCGTAAATGCTTCGTTTATCAGCGAGGCGGGCAACGACCGTATTGGTGAGTATGTGATTCAGTTTTTGAGAGATAATGGGGTGAATGCTGACAATGTGAGCATCTTTCCGGAATCGAAGTCGCCGCTCTCGCTGGCTTTCCTCGACGAGAACAACAATGCCGACTACATCTTCTATAAAGATCATCCTCACGACCAGCTGGAGTTCGCCACACCGGAAATCAATCCTGGCGACATCGTGCTCTTCGGTTCGTTCTTCGCCCTGAATCCTGTGGTCCGTCCTCAGGTTGCCGGCTTCCTGGAGTATGCGAAGGAGCACGGCGCCATTCTTTATTACGACATCAACTTCCGTGCTTCTCATCAGAACGAAATCATGAAGATTACGCCTAATCTGATAGAGAACCTGGAGATGGCTGATTTCGTACGCGGAAGCCACGAGGACTTCGGAATCCTCTACAAGAAACCGGAGGCGGATAAGGTTTATAATGCCGAAATCAGTTTCTACTGCAAGAAGTTTATCTGCACCCAGGGTGCTGAGCCTGTAGAGGTTCGTGCCGAGAACGGCTTTGCCAAGAGTTATCCTTCGGAGAAGATGAACCCGGTGAGCACCATCGGAGCCGGCGATAATTTCAATGCAGGCTTCGTGTTCGGCCTGATCAAGGACGGAATCACCCGCGAAGACATCGACCGTGGATTGTCTGAGGAGCAATGGGACAGTCTCCTTGTTTCGGCTCAAGAATTCTCCACCGAATGCTGCAAGGACATCTACAATTATGTTTCGAAGGAATTCGGAGAAAGAAAAAACTTGGAACTTTGAACTGGGAACTTTGAACTTTATGATTAGTAGAAGTTGTTTGAGAAACGGCATATCATAAAGTTCAAAGTAAATAAGTTCAAAGTACAAGTAATCATAAAGTTTAAAGTTCAAATCTCAAAGTTCAAAGTAAATAATATGACAGAAATTACAGACAAGATTTATTACGTAGGCGTAAACGACCGCAACAAGCATCGTTTTGAGGGCCTCTGGCCTTTGCCTAACGGAGTGAGTTACAACTCTTATATCATTGACGATGAGAAGGTAGCGCTGGTAGATACTGTAGAGGTAGATTTCTTCACCCAGTTCCTCGAGAACATTCACGAGGTGATTGGCGACCGCGAAATCGATTACCTCATCATCAACCACATGGAACCTGACCACAGCGGCTCCATCGCCCTCATCAAGAAATATTACCCTAACATCAAGATTGTGGGCAACAAGAAGACCCTGGGAATGCTCGAAGGCTTCTATGGCGTAACAGATGATGTGGTAGAGGTGAAGAATGGCGCAACCCTTTCATTGGGCAACCACGAGCTGAGCTTCGTTCTCATCCCTATGGTTCACTGGCCAGAGACCATGGTAACCCTGGATGCAAAGAACAAGGTGCTCTTCTCAGGTGATGCGTTCGGTTGCTTCGGTGCGCTGAACGGCGGAATCATCGATACGGAAATCAACTGCGAGACTTTCTGGCTGGAGATGGTTCGCTACTACTCAAACATTGTGGGTAAGTATGGAATCCCTGTTCAGAATGCCTTGAAGAAGTTGGCTGGCGTGGAGCTGGATTACATCTGCTCAACCCATGGTCCGGTTTGGCACGAGCACATTGAGAAGGTAATCGGCATGTATGACAAGATGTCGAAGTACGAGACGGAGCCAGGCTTGGTTATCTGCTACGGCACCATGTATGGCAACACCGAGCGTATGGCAGAAATCATCGCCCGTGCGGCAAGCAAGGCAGGCGTGAAGAACATCGTGATGTACAACATCTCGAAGACTCACCACAGCTACATCCTGCGCGACATCTTCCGCTACAAGGGTCTCATCGTAGGTGCTCCAACCTACAATGCCGGTCTTTATCACGAGATGGAGGTTCTCCTCTCCGAGCTTGCCAACAAGGACGTTAAGAACCACCTCCTTGGCTGGTATGGTTCTCATTGCTGGGCAAGCAAGGCAGTAGCTAAGATTCAGGAGTGGAACGACACCAAGCTCCACTACGAGGCAGTGGGCGAGCCTGTAGATATGAAGCAGGCGATTACTCCAGAGGTAAAGGCGCAGTGCGAGGCTCTGGGTAAGGCGATGGCTGAGAAGCTGCTGGCAGAATAAATCAGAATCTATTCATTCTGAATGAAAGGTTTTGCATGAAAGTATTCATTCTGAATGAAAGATTTTCGGTTTTTCTCGATGACTATTGTGTATTGAGGGAGTAATATGGCAAAATATTGTAGCCACAGAATAAAGTTAAGGGCGGAAGAACAACTGGGGTTAACAGAGTTAACAGTTAACAGCTGTTTTTCCGCTCTTTCTTTGTTTTCGAGCATCTGTTTCCTTTCTTGTGTGCCCCCACATCTATCTTTTTTGCTTTTCTTTCTAAAAAAGTTTCATGAAAAGGAGTGGCATTTCAAATATTTTATATACCTTTGCACACAGATACCCATTCTGCTCACGCCGAGTTGATGCTTTCTTTCTCAAAAAGAGAGATTGTTGAGATGAGGACTTGGGAGGGTAGTGGTATCGTGACATAATATTAAAGTGCGTTTACTATGCGCTTAGTTCTTGACGAACTGAAACCTGGCAGTTTCTAACTCATGTCAAAGACTATGCAACGGTAGATGCTCTCGGGATGTGTATATCCACATCTCTCTACTGATGTGGCACCCTACGCAAGTAGGGTGTCCAATTCGGTATAGGGATAAGTGTATCATATCGGCGTGGGCTTCGAAGTTGTTCGTTTCGACATGATGGGCTTGCCAGGGCCTCAGTTCGTGAAGCGAGCAATGGGCAAGTTCACGCTTTCTTTCTATTGTGTTATGCAAAATTATTGTTTAACATTAAAAAGTTAGAGGTATGGTACAACCAAAGTTATCATTTGATGTTAAAGCGGATAAAATGAAAGCGGTAGCTGACTATGTCCGTACACATGTTTCTTCAATTTCATTCTTGGGGAATGCGAAAGGATTAAAGGTAAAGAGTGCAATTTTAGAACCGGGAACTATCCAACTACCTTCTGAGACCGACTCACATTGGAATGTAAGTGGTCATGTTAAATTGGGTATTGAAAAGGAGGATGGAGTTCTGGAAAACAACTTCTTTTTTACCTGCGATTGTGAATTTAAAAAAGGTGATGAAGGAGAGCCAATAGTAATTGGGCTAACAAGAATTCAAGTAGGAGAAAGAATATAAACTTAAAAAATAGAGATATGAGAAATTTTACTTTTAAACGACAACTTTTGTTTGTCATGTTTATGTTATTGGGTTGTCTTTCAATCCAAGCAGCTGATGATGACTTGATTACCAAGCAAATCACAATCAAGCTGGATGAGGCTGGTACTTTACCGAATAAGATAGGGAGTACTAAGAAATACCAAATTACTAATCTTAAGATTATTGGTGAGATAAATGGTACGGATTTGCGAATGATTCGTGAAATGGCTGGTTGTGATTATAATTGTGAAAAAACCGGCGGAAAACTATCTATGTTAGATTTGTCTGATGCTAAAATTGTAAAAGGTGGATTACCATATATTAAGTACCTTGGTGGCGTGTATACCTCTAATGATAAGTTGGGCTATGCAGCTTTTAGTGATTGCAGTGGTTTGACTAGCTTGACCATCCCTTCCAGTGTTACTTCGATAGGTGAATCAGTTTTTTTTGGTTGCAGTGGTTTGACTAGCTTTACCATCCCTTCCAGTGTTACTTCGATAGGCTGGGGTGCTTTTTGTGGTTGCAGTGGCTTAACTTCTATTTATGTATATACAGAAAAACTACCAAATATGGGAAGTGACGTTTTTCATGGCTGTGATGCAAAAAAATGTACAGTTTATGTGCCAAAAGGAACTTATGATGATTATTGGCTTTCTGAATTTGGTTATTTTGAGAACATCGTAGAGTTTGACCCAACAGGCATCAATAATGTAATCACCTCAAATGACGCCAAGGAACTCTCTCGCTATTCCCTAAATGGTCAGCGATTGTCTGCTCCTAGCAAGGGCTTGAACATCGTGAAGTATAGCGATGGTAGTGTGAAGAAGGTTGTTGTTCAATAATTTTCAACAATCAGTATATTCTATTTTTTCTAAATTGCGATATTATGGAAATGGATTATAAATGGCTTAGTGAGGAAGTCTTGGCAGTTGACAACCTTGCTCCTGCAAATATCATTACGGCTTCAACATATACTTTTGGAATGCTTTATGCAAAGGCAATTTTGAGGTTGTTGTCGCTTTTGGGAGCAAAAGAAGGGGCAAAACATAAGGAGGGTTTTGTTAGAGCGGAGTATTACTTGAATCCAAAGTATAAACATGCTATAGATTATCACTTGAAGTATCTTGTCCGTATCGGCTATTTTAAATATGAGGGAATCGTGGAAATGCCAGATTTCTATGAGTGTTGTTATTATAATGGCAATACATACACATTCTATGTCGATTATAGTGATGATAACCCTGACCCGAAAGGAAGTTCAAGTGATATTTCTTTCAGTGTTATCTTATTTTGGGAGCAATTATACAACTGCCTTTGTCGGGAATTTGAGGAAGTAAGGCGTATGAGGTAAAGTTATACCAAGAGATTAGTCTGATAAAATATGTCGGACTATAGATGAATCTAAGATTCGCAGATGAATATTTTTAATAACTTAAAACATTAGTGTCCAATAAAAATTGGACACGTTAATTAATTAATCAAATAGTCCCTT
>ERZ894199.131-NODE-131-length-38884-cov-27.103737_pt1 | contig 38884 bp, 32 predicted proteins | sample MGYA00380285_ERZ894199 | MGnify/ENA primary metagenome ERZ894199 (study PRJEB32331, sample SAMN06328447) | human gut metagenome | biome: human gut microbiome; feature: stool | host: Homo sapiens | collected 2012-01-17 ... | reverse complement strand
CCATTGGGTAATGATTTGAAAGCGTTTCTACTTCTCTAATCTGCTTTTTCCTCATATCCTTGTCACTGACAACTAAAGCCAAAGACTGCCACAACCACTTGAAACTCAAAACAAATGCTCTATTTTGCTATTTTTTGCCTTTTTAGGCGTTCTTTTCACGGGAAAAACTTATCTTTGCATAATAATAAAGGAGAATTATAACAAAAAGGTGGAATGATTTGCTTATCACCACAACATTTAAACCCCATTAGTTATGACGGAAGATATTAATATATTGACATTCGATAACTTTATTCAAAAGATTAAGACTATCAAGACATATCGCAGTAACGCCAATAAGGAATACAAGGTAGTTAAGGTAAACAAGACCGCATTGGTACTTAGAAATCAGCGCACTAAGGCTGATTTTGAAGTACCAGCAGTCCAAGTATTCGCTGCCATGAAAGAACTTGGTATTGAAAACTGCACGGTTCTTAAAATGCGCCAGTATGTAGGAACACTTGCTGCACCGGCCTCTGCCGCCCTCATCTTCTGGGCTTTCGGACGAGGACAGGTTCAGGCAGCAATAAAAAAGTTTGCCGATTTGACGGTTAGGATAATAAGAGAACAGCAAAAACGGAAATAGTAAATCTGGCAACCTGTACGGTTGAAAGCGCTTCTATTGACAATATATACGCAAGTTTGCTCCACGCGCCCTGGGCTAGGAGCTTTTGAGCCTTCAGCCCGTACTTGAACCACATGCGAAAGTTCTGTTAATAATTGATTGTAGATTTTACGTCTCATAACTTCCTGGTATTCTTATTGTTGCACGTATCCTAGCTTTCAAAGGGCTAGATTTTACACGTTTCCTAGGTTTTGTAATCTTATATTTTACACGTTTCCTAGGTCTCCGTTGGTGCAAAATTACACATTTCCTAGGATAAGGAGATGCTTTTCCCTGAGAATCTTGTCGTTTTTAATGTTTTTTACGTTAATATCAATGATGAGGGACCAAGATAGCATAATACGCTGGCAAACCATTTCTGTATACGCCCTTATAAGTTTTTTCCTCTTTTTATCCCTCACATCCCTCACGTTTCCTCTTTTTAAATATTTAATCGTTTGATAATGAGGTGCTTGTCTCATCTGTGTAGCGTGATGGATAGCCGACATGTTTACAAAATCCATCACGCTATCCATCACTTATTGCCTTTATCCCTCACGTTTTTCTGCTTATCTTCTTGCTAAAATCGTTTTTTTATGCACGTGATTCGGGACAAGGATGAAAGTTTTCGGGACAAAGCTTGCATTTGGCTTTAAAATTTTGTATATTTGCAGCAACCAAGTTACATGGGACCGACGATCTTGCCATAGATGCCCCGTGTTTCTTTGCGGAGAGTTGACAACACAGATTCCACAATGGCAATAACCACTGCGAAACCTAATGTTTAATTTAAAATTTATTTTTTATGGAATTAAATCTTAATGATCCTGCGTTTATCAAAAGTCTGGTAGATTATCATTGGATGTACTGCTTCAATGCCGATTGTCCTCGGGCAGCAGAATGCATCCGATTCATCTCGGCAAAGTTCAAACCCGATGATGTTACTGCCGGAAATGCTGTTTATCCCGATGCTAACCTCCATGCATCTTGTTCCCATTTCATGCGTGTGCACCAGTTCAAGGCGGCATGGGGATTTTCCCATCTCTACGACCAGGTAAAACATGTCGAAATGCGGACCATCAAGTACCGCGTCATGGATGTTCTGGGCAACCGTACTACCTATTATCGTGTACATCGGGGGGAGAAACATCTTACGCCGGAAATGCAGGAGCAGGTGAAGAAGGTCTTTGCTGAATATGGTTATGGGGAACCTGCCTATGATCATTATGCAGAAGAAATCGGATTCGTTTACGAATAAAGCAGAATCCCCTGTCGATGTATCGAAAGCGGGAATGCGACGTATCGGTTTGTTTTACAGGGTGGAACAGAGTGTTTCTCCGCTTGAACCAAACTGTTTCATGGTATGAACCAAAGTGTTTCATATCGGTAAACTTTTTAAAATAACAGATAATGAAATTTACCATAACACATAGAAATAAAAAGAACCAGCTCCTGGTAAGTACCAAGAGTCTGGAACGTTTCCTGGGGCGCATCGTGAACGATGACGCCAGGAATACCGTGGAGAACTTCCGTGAATATGTACCTTATCTCACGAATGGTTATGATGGGTATAAGGATATGCCAACCTGGATGCATGTTCACCCTGCAGCAGAATTTCAGAAATCGGAGAATGGACTCCTGAAGATGAAGAAGAACAACGGCATTCTGCTGCTTACGTTTGTTGATATAAATGAGGATGGAGGCGCAGATGTCATCAAGCAGAAAGTAGCCAGTCTGCCTTCTACTCTTGCAGCCTTTGTGGGAGCCGATGGCATCAGTCTGCATGTTCTGGCGAAATATGCGCTGGCAAAGGGGACGTTACCTGATGAGGAGGTTGCAGCCGACAGGATTTACAAGCAGGCCTTCCTGACCTTTGCTCCGCTTTATCAGGCACTTGTAAAGGCAAAGATGCAGATGCCCGAGCCTTCTATCTTTTCCGATTTCCTGATGACAAGAGATTCTTTTCCTTATTATCGTGAAGACGCCTTGCCCCTGACGTTGAATGAAGTCTTTCATGGCGCAGAAAAACCTGTGGAGAGCGTTGATGAGAAGGAGGCTGACCACTCTTCCGGAGGTGTGGATAACGACCGTAAGGAGTTGAGTGACAATATCATGAGTATGATCGGATTTCTGTGTAAGAAATATGATTTCCGTTATAATTCGGTAATGAAATGCACAGAATATAGACCGAAGGAAAAGGATTATTGGGGCTATCAGCCTGTGGATGCCCGTGTGCAGAAGCGTATGACGCTGGAGGTACAGCTCGCCAACATCCGTGTGAGTATCAAGGATGTGCGCAATTATCTGGAGTCGGATCTTCTTTCTACCTATAATCCTGTAGAAAACTTCCTGTTCAAGTGTGAGGGGAAGTGGGACGGTAAGGATCATATCCGTTCCTTGGCGCGCACGGTGCCTACTGATAATCCTTATTGGGAGGATTGGTTCTATACCTGGTTCTTGGCGATGGTTGACCAGTGGCGTGCTTACAGTCATCGCAAATACGGCAACTCTGTGGCACCACTTCTCATCTCCAAGCAGGGCTACAACAAGAGTACTTTCTGCCGGTCTCTGGTTCCGCCGGAGTTGCAATGGGGGTATAATGATAATCTCGTATTGTCAGAGAAACGGCAGGTGCTTCAGGCGATGTGCCAGTCGCTGGTTATCAACCTGGATGAGTTCAACCAGATTTCTCCTCAGGTGCAGCAGGGATTCCTGAAGAACATCATCCAGTTGCCGAGTGTCAAGATAAAGCCTCCGTATGGCAGTCATGTTCAGGAGTTTCCGAGAATGGCATCTTTTATCGCCACGAGCAATATGGAGGATATCCTCTCCGATCCTTCCGGTAATCGCCGTTTTCTGGGTGTGGAACTCACGGGTCCTATCGATGTGAGCCAGCGTCCGAATTATGAACAGCTCTATGCGCAGGCGCTTTCTGCATTACGGGCAGGCGAGAAGACTTATTTTGATGCGGAACAAACCCGGTTGATCATGGCAAACAACAGGAAGTTTGAGGTAGTTTCGCCGGTAGACCAGTATTTCGATCTCTATTTCGACCTGACCGATGATGCCAAACAGGGCGAGTATCTTACGGCAGCCGAGATTTTCCAGGAGCTGAAGAGTCACATCGGTTCATCGTTGAAGTTGAACAGTCTCATAGCCTTCGGCCGCAAGCTTTCTCAGATGCCGACCATCCATCGCAAGCGTTTCAACGACGGAATGCGGTATCTGGTAGTGAGAAAATCGTGATGGATAACCCCAAATCGTGATGGATAGCGTGATGGATATTCCCGTTTTCGGAGTATCTGTCACGCTATTTAAGTATCTGTATATTAGTGCATTAATGCGCGTGGTGTATGTAAATCGTGATGGGTGATAGATAATTATCTAAAATTTATTCGTATAAAGACTGCGTTGGGTTACGGATATGGCTGCATCGGGTTACGGATATGGCTGCGTAGGCTAACGGAGTCGTATCCGTAGGCTTATCGAGACGTCTGCATCAGCTAACAGAGACGTCTGAACTCGCTGATTGAGCTACTTGAGTTGTCTGATTGAGCTACTTGAGTTGTCTGATTGAGCTACTTGAGTTAGCAAACTGAGCCACTTGAGAATTCTTCTTCATGTGCTTGCGTGCAAGCATAGAATAAAATCAATTACGAAAACTCATTTGATTTCGATGCGGAGGGAATCCTTGTTGAATCGGATGCCGTCACGATTGATGAATCTGGATAAGGAACCATCGGCAGCCAGTTCTTTAGGAGTGCCGATAGAAAAACGGCTTTCTTCCATCAGCCAGAGACGGTCGGAGAGCTGGAGCGCCAACTCTACGTCATGGGTTGACAGTAATATGGATTTATGCTGTTCGTGCGCCAGACGGCGGAGCATCTGTAGGGTTTCTATCTTGCTGGGGAAATCGAGGAAGGCGGTTGGCTCGTCCAGGATGATGATGCGGGTTTGCTGTGCCAAGGCTTTGGCTATCATTACCTTCTGACGTTCACCATCGCTCAGTTCGCTGATGTTTCTTTGGGCAAGATGCAGAATGCCGGCTTCCTGAAGAGCTGCGGCAACAATCTGCTTGTCGGCAGCAGATAATGTGCCCCAGAAACCGGTATAGGGAGAACGGCCTATGCCTACAATCTCTTCGGCTGAGAGCTGGGCATGGTCAGTCTTCGATGTGAGAACGATGCTGATTTCTCTGGCGAGTTCCTGGGCAGAGAAATCAGAAAGAGATTTGTCTTGAATCAGGATTTCGCCATCAAGCGCTGACTGAAATCCGGCTAAAGTTCTGAGTAAGGTAGATTTGCCCACTCCGTTGGCTCCGATGAGACAGGTCAGTTCACCGGCTTGGAGCGAGGCATGAACAGGTGAGGCTATCGCCCGGAGCTGGTGCTTCAAACGATAGCCTATAATCAGATTCTTTAATGTAATGCTTGATACCATCTAAAGAATATTTTCACCTTGAAACTTTACTTCCTGATAGAAAAAAGGAAGAATTACTTGGCTGCCAAAACCTCAACCTCTACGAGGGCGCCCTTTGGCAACTTCTCTACAGCTACGGCAGAACGGGCTGGATATGGCTGGCTGAAGAACTCGGCATAAACCTCGTTCATGGCTGCGAAATCGTCCATGCTGTTCAGATAAACTGTAGTCTTAACTACATGAGAAAGGTCTGTTCCGGCTGCCTTCAGGATGTTCTGGGCGTTGGTGAGGCTCTGGCGAGTCTGCTCCTTGATGCCGCCTTCTACGAAATTGCCTGTTGCAGGGTCGATAGGAATCTGACCTGATGCAAAAACAAAACCATTTACTTCGATAGCCTGGCTATATGGACCGATAGCTGCAGGCGCATTGTCTGTGTGAATTGCGTTCATAATCTTCAATTTATAATTTATAATGAATAATTTACAATGTATAATTCAACATTCAACACTTAACATTTAACATTAAACAATCCAGAGATGGAATCCCTTTGACTCCAAAGCCTCCTTGATTTCTTTTACGTGTTCCTCGTCGCGAGTCTCCATGGTGAGGCGGAGCACGCAGGCATTCACCTTGTTGCGGTTGGCAGAACGGTCGTGGTGAACACCGGTGATGTTGCCACCCAATCCGGCGATGACAGAGCAGACCTCTACCAATTCGCCCGGTTTGTCATCCAGTTCCATCTCGATGGTACAGAGACGGCCACTCTTGGCAAGACCACGAGTGATGACACGGTTCAGGATGGTTACGTCGATGTTACCGCCGCTTACCACGCAGATGGTCTTCTTGCCCTTCACCGGAACCTTGTTGTACATCACGGCAGCCACGCTAGCCGCACCGGCACCTTCGGCTACCATCTTCTCACTCTCTATGAGTTTCAGGATGGCTGCACAAATCTCATCCTCGCTCACGGTTACGATTTCGTCTACATAGTTGGAGCAGGTTTCAAAAGTAATCTTGCCCGGTTCCTTTACGGCAATACCATCGGCTACGGTCGCTACAGAAGGCAACTTCTCCTGTTTATGATCGTGCAGACTCTGTACCATACTTGCTGCTCCTTCTGCCTGAACACCATATACCTTGACGTTAGGATTCAGCGACTTGATGGCAAAGGCTACACCAGAGATAAGTCCGCCGCCACCTACAGGAACGACGACAGCTTCTACATCTGGCAACTGGTCGAGAATCTCCAGACCGATGGTGCCCTGTCCGGCGATGACATTCTCATCATCGAAAGGATGAACGAAGGTGTAGCCATGCTCATCTCTCAGTTCCAGCGCCTTCTGGTAGGCATCATCGTAAACGCCAGGTACCAGACAGACTTCAGCACCCAGTCGCTTGGTAGCTTCTACCTTGGAGATAGGAGCACCTTCAGGCAGACAGATGAGGCTCTTGACGCCCATGGCTGTAGCTCCCAGCGCTACACCCTGTGCATGGTTGCCCGCAGAACAGGCTATCACACCCTTCGCCTTTTCTTCATCGGTGAGTTGTGAAATCTTATAGTAAGCACCGCGAATCTTGAACGAACCGGTCTTCTGCAGGCACTCTGGTTTCAAATAAACATCACTCTCTGGGTTGATTCTTGGCGTGTGAACCAGCTCAGTCTTTCTTATTACCTTGCTCAGCACGAAGCGAGCCTTATAGAAATTGTCAAGTTGTAACATAACTGCTGATATGTGTATAGTTTATTTCGTGCAAAGTTACTATTATTTGAAGAAAATACAAAATAATTCGGTTTAATTTTTGTTTATTCGATAATATTGCTTAACTTTGCATAAGATAAGCTGCACTCGGCAATTTGAAAGCAAGCTTTCATTGCGCTCATTTGCATTATCTTTGCGGCATATTGGTCTGATGAAGGGCAATATGAACTTTATATAAATCAACAAAAGAACCCATCATGAAGAAAGCCGTCATTACCATACTCGCAGCGATGTTCTGCCTGTTGGCTGCCATTTATTGCTTGAACCCTGGCAGAAGAGCCACCCTCAAGGTGCTGCAGGAAAAAGGTAAGCAGACTGTGAGAGACATGATGCTCTCTTCGCAGAGCGTTACGTCTATCGCCACTGACAGACGGGAACTGATGTGGATCGGTACATCGGCAGGACTTAATGTATATGATGGGAAAAGTTATATACAGTTTGGTTATGATGTGAAAGATACGACCGCCTTGCCCGATGATTATATCAATGTGCTTCATCTTGACCGCAAGGGCAGAATGTGGGTAGGAACGCAGAACGGACTTGCCCGGTATGTTGGGGCTTACCGCTTTCATCGCGTAGCTCTTCCCGATCATCATGACAACATCATCGCCATAGAAGATTCACCCGAGAAACACGATTCCCTGGCGATACTGGTAAGCGATGGCAATCAGACTTACCGCATCGGCGATGATGAAAAGATAACGCCTTCCTCTCATTCTATCCAACCCAACAATCTGCAGGCTTCTCTGCCTGCCGATCATTCCATTCTTCGTAAACCGGTGGAAGTGGTAACGGCTACATTCCGCGATCTGGGCGGCAATCTGTGGGTAGGTTATCGCAATGCCGGCGTGCAGATTATTTCGCAAAACCGCATCGCTTATAAAGAAGCGAATGATAACGCTTTGTCTGATAATACCAAGGGCATATCTATTCTCACGATGGCTACTGTGGGCAAACATGTCCTGGCAGGAACAGGTCTTCGTGTTTTCGCTTATGACGAGAAGAATAAACATCTGGATCAGACGCTTTTTAGGGATTTATTCGATTCTCTGCCTAAGCCCCGTCAAATCAACCTGAATAATATGGTGGGTTATGATGATGAACATCTCTGGCTGGTGAGTGAACAGCAGGTGTTGTCTTGCCGTATTAACAACGAACGTATCGAAGTGCTCGCAAAATCACCTTTATTCAAGTCGGGCTTGGGACTGGGATTGAAGGTGGAAAATCATCTGTATGTGAGTAGTGGGAAGGGATGCCTTTTGCGTTTCGAATTTGGCAAACCGCAACCGGAACTCATCCGTATTCCAAGACCATATTTTGATCATGAAACCAAACTGGCAAAACTGAACGATGGGAATATCCTGCTCTTTATGAGGGGCATGCATCTGGCGGTTCTATCTCCTGATACCGGAAAGATACGAGAGATGAAAGTAACAGATAGGCCTCGGGAGGGCAGTCTGGATCCGGCTTTTGCGAAACAGGATTCGTATGGAAATGTCTGGTTGGGAACCCAACGGGATGGTCTTTATTTAATGAATAAGGAAAAAACGCGCATGCACCGTGTCAATATCCTGAATGATGTACATATTCAGGCTCTGGTTGAAGATACGAAACGCCAGGTTTGGGTGACTACGATACGTGATGTGTTCTTTGAAAACTTTGAGAGCAAACAGTTTCTGATGAACAGTCTCCTGTCAGCCAGCCAGGATCAGGACGACTGGCAGTATTTCAGCAACTCTGCCTGTATTTCACCTTCGGGCGATGTAGTACTGGGTAGTTCTGATGGTTGCAAGTTCATGCCGCCTGAGGCTATGCAGACCAACTTTCTGCGCACTCAAGCCGGTATTCATGCCAGCGAGATGCTGGCTGTTTATGGTGTAGAGGTGGAGAAGAATAATGGCGAGGTGCTTGCCGTTACCGATGAGGTGGCTCATCTGCACAGCTATACTTTTGCTCACGACGAGAACAATCTGAAGTTCAATTTCTATTATCCCAACTTCAGCCGTCGCTCTGCATTGATGTGTCAGTACAAGTTGGAAGGTTATGATAGAGACTGGCAGGTCCCTACATACGGTCGCGAGGCTCATTATGCTCATCTTCCGGCTGGAACGTATACTTTCCGTCTGCGACTCATATCATCTACCGACAAACCGGCTTTGGCTGAGCGCAAGGTGGAGATTACGGTTATGCATGCCCCTTGGTGGTCATCGGCAGCCTGGTTGCTTTACTTCAGCATCGTTCTTGGCATTCTCTTTTATCTCAACACGTTCTATCTCAGGGCTCGTACCAATCATCTTCTGCTTTTGCAGGAGCAGCGCGAACTGGAACGCGAAAAGCAGGCTAAGGAGATGAATATGCGATTCTTCGCCAACATAGCTCACGAATTCCGCAATCCGCTTACCATTATAGCCGGACCGCTGATGTCGCTGAATGCTGATAAGGCATTGCCAGAGTCGGTACACCGCATCCTGACTCATGTTTGTATGAGTGTGAACAGAATGTTGAGGCTGATAGACCAGATGCTCGACTTCAACCAGTTGGAGACCGATGAACTGCGCCTGAGAGTTTCGGAAGTGGATGCTGCTGAAGAGTTGCGCCAGCAGGTAGCTTCTTTTAAAGAATCTGCCAGAGTAAAGGGCATCAGACTGGAACTGACAGTAAAGAATGGCAATTACCATGTATGGCTGGATTGTGACAAACTGGAAAAAATCATGAGCAATCTTTTCACCAATGCCCTCAAGTATACGGCTCCGGGCGGCATCATCCGCATCCAGGCTTCAGCAGATGAAGGAAGATTGAAGGTTTCGGTCTTCAATAGTGGACAGCTGATGGAAGAAGATAAGATACAGGATGTTTTCAAGCGTTATTATCAGCTTTCTTCTTCTCAGGATTCCCATCAGTATGGTTGGGGTTCCGGAATCGGTCTCTATTATGTGAAGCGCCTGGTAGAACTTCATCATGGAGAGATTCATGTAAAAAATATGAATGCGGTCAGCGAGACTTCTTCAGAGGCTTCGCTAAGGAATGGTGTGGAGTTCTGTTTCAGTCTTCCTACCGATAAGTCTATATATAATAAGGTGGAGATTGTTGCTCAGGAGAAGCATGTGATGCAGATTCCGTTGGAAGTGAATAACGAAGAGGGAAGAGCTCTTGAAGTGAAGAGTGAAGAGGGAAGAGTGAAGAATTCTCTTGCTGGAAAGGATGATTCTGCTGGAAATCCTTCTCCTTCCGGTAAGAATCTGCCTAGAATCCTGATTGTAGATGATGATGTGGATGTAGCTGATTACCTCCACCATCTCTTCGCGCCTGATTACGAAGTGGTGAACCGCTATTCTGCCGAAGAGGCTTTGGCTGATTTGGAAGAGGTGAAGCCAGATATCATCCTGAGTGATATTATCATGGGAGATATGTCGGGATTGGAATTCTGCAAGATGCTGAAGGGGAATCTCTCGTTCAGCCATATTCCGGTGGTCCTGATTACAGCGATGGCGAGCATGCACAACCAGATAGATGGCTTGAAACTGGGGGCTGTGGCTTATATCACCAAACCTTTTGATCCGGCTTATCTGAAAGCGCTCGTCAAGTCGCAGTTGCAGAACATGCAGATGCTCCGTCAGCGTCTGGGCGAGAGTACGAAGACTGATTCGCTGGCAGAAAACATAGCTGATACGCTTTCTCCGCAGGATAGAAAGTTTATGGATGAGGTATATGAAATGATGGAGAAGCTCTTGGCCCAGCAAGACCTGAATGTGAACAGCATGTGCCGTGACATGTTCATCAGTCCGTCGAAGTTTAATTATAAGATTAAAGAACTTACTGGCGAGACACCTGGTATCTTCTTCCGTAAATACAAACTCAACAAGGCAGCTCAGATGCTGCATGAGGGTCAGTATAGCATTTCAGAGATAGCTGTGTTGACTGGATTCAGTACTGCAGCTCATTTCTCTGTTGCTTTCAAGAAGCAGTTCGGTGTTTCGCCGAGTGACTACCAGTAGATTCATTTTCATGAAACCTAGTCCCGCCAAGTAAGTTCAGTGGCTTCCGCATATGAAATGGATTGCCTAATATCATCTAATCTCCCCGTATCATATTATGGGGAGATCATCTTTTACTTGATGCAAAACGCTGTATTAAATACTTTTCGCCGCAAAGATAAGTTTTTTATCGTTTCCTGGCATTCGATTTTCTATAAATCGTATTCGAAAACCTTTAAATGCAACATATAATAATATATTTTCTACCTTTTAGGGGGCAATATTTCTTTGTTTTGTGTTACATTTTCTTTGGCTTTTGTTCCATTTTCATGATTCGTGAACAAATAATCACAAAGAGATGCAGTCATTCTTCTCTTTTTTTTGTAATTTTGCCGGTGGAATTAAGCATAAAAACATAGTAACAAATAAACTAATTACTTTTATCTGGAAATGAAGAAAAACGTTTTAGCAGTAGCGCTGGCATTGATGGCGAGCATCGGTGCATACGCAGAGAAGAATACTGTCAGTTCTCCTGATGGTAAGTTGAATGTCGTGGTAGAAGACCGCGATGGTAAACTCTATTATTCCATCGACTATGCAGGCAAGCGAATGATGGAGGAATCACAGCTCGGACTCCTTGCCAATGTAGGCGATTTCAGTCAGGGCTTGACCTATCAGGGCAAGAATGAGATAAAGGTGGAGAAGAGCTATGACCTCCGCACCGCCAAGGTTTCGCATGTAGATTATCATGCCAACCAGCTCCATGTAACATACATCAATGGTAAGAAGCAGCCGATGACCGTTACCTTCAATGTGAGCAACAACGACGTGGCTTTCCGTTATACTTTTGATAAACTGAAGGCTCAGCATATCATCGTGAATGAAGAGAAGACAGCCTTCAATCTGCCGAAGGTAACTACTACTTACCTTTGCCCACAGTCTGATCCGCTCATCGGTTTTGCCCGTACCAAACCAAGTTATGAGGAAGATTATAAGGTAGATCAGCCTCTTACAGCCAAGTCGGGTTATGGTCATGGTTATACTTTCCCATGCCTCTTCAAGGTAGGCGGCGATGGTTGGGTATTGGTCAGCGAGACCGGTACTCATGGCAACTATCCGGGTTGTCACATTAGCGATTACGATGCTGCAAAGGGTTATCAGATTGCTTTCCCAATGGAGAAGGAGGCAGATGGCATCGGTTCTACATCGGGCGCCTTCATCCTTCCGGGTTCCACTCCTTGGCGCACCATCACCGTGGGTTCAGATTTGAAGCCATTGGTAGAGACCACCATTCCATACGATGTAGTAGAGCCAAGATTCGAGGCTTCCCAGAAATACGGAACAGGCAAGTATGCCTGGAGCTGGCTTATCTGGCAGGATGGTTCCTGCAATTATAAAGACCAGAAGCAGTTCATCGACCTGGCTGCTACCATGGGATATGAATATGTGCTGGTTGATGCGCTCTGGGATACCCAGATTGGTAGAGACAAGATAGCAGAGTTGAGCAAGTATGCGCAGAGCAAGAAAGTGAGTCTGATGCTCTGGTATAATTCCAATGGTGTGGCCAACGATGCACCTCAGGGACCTCGTGGCATCATGGATAACATCGTGGCCCGCAAGAAGGAGATGGCCTGGATGAAGAGTATCGGCATCAAGGGTATCAAGGTAGATTTCTTCGGTGGCGACAAGCAGCATACCATGCAGCAGTATGAAGACATCCTGAGCGATGCCAACGATTATGGCATTCAGGTTATCTTCCATGGTTGCACCCTGCCAAGAGGTTGGGAGCGCATGTATCCTAACTATGTATCGAGCGAGGCTGTACTGGCTTCGGAGAATGTATTCTTCTCTGATTATCATGCCAAGCAGGAGGGTTTTGAGCTGACCATGCATCCTTTCTGCCGCAACGCTGTGGGTGCGATGGACTGGGGTGGTACCATCATGAACAAGTATCTCTCTAAGGATAACAAGAGTCGTCATCGCCGTTATACTACTGATGTTTTCGAGATGGCTTCGGCTATCATGAACCAGGCAGCCATCCAGTGTATCGCCATCTATCCGAACAATCTCTCTGAACTTCCTCAGCACGAGATTGATTTCCTGAAGAGCGTTCCTACAACCTGGGATGAGACCAAATTCATCGCCGGTTATCCTGGAAAATATGCGGTTGTGGCACGTCGCCATGGTGATAAATGGTATGTGGCTGGTTTGAACGGCACCGACCAGGTGATGAAGCTCACCCTGAATCTGCCAATGCTTGCCGGCAAGAGCGTTACCTATTATCATGAAACTGCCAGCAAGGACAAGAAGGCTCTCTGGCCTGTTTCTCAGATGAAGACCGTGAAGGTGGATAAAAAGGGAAACCTCAAGGTGGAGATGCAGCCTAAGGGCGGTATCATTGCGCAGGAGTAATCGTTCAACGTCATATAATCAATGCCACTTTGCGCACAAAAAGGTGTGTGAAGTGGCATTGTTGTGTTTGTAACCGTTTGTCAGAAGTTTTTTCAGAAGTTCTGCAAGAATTCAATGAGTTCTTTGGTTGTATATGGCTTTTCAAGAAGCTGTAAGAATCCCTTGCTAGTCTTTGTGATGCTAGGTTTGCTTTTGTTTAATAGGATGGCAATATTGCTGAATTTGACATCTGCTTTTACAAGATAGGCAAAGGTGATTTGTGAATCTTTTATTTCAGGAAATGCGACCTTGAGACGTTTGCCATAGTCATTAAAGAAATTGTTGATTTCTTCTTTTATTGCAGAGCTGGCTTTCTTGTAATCAGAAGCTTTGTAATTCATCAGGCCATCATTGATCATGCGGTGTAAATGGGTGTATGCCTCAGACATTCTGAATTGATTCCATTTGTCTTCATGGAAATGGATTTGCTCACCAATTTTACAATTTCTTGCATCACTTGACAATAGTTCATATTTCGATAAGTGGTTGTTTCTGTTTTCCAGCTTTTGGATATCCTCATTTTGATTCTCTATCTGTGTTTTCAGACATTGTATCAGTGTATCTTGGCTTTGTATGTGCGTCTTCTGTTGGGTTATTTCTTTGTTTTGCTGAGCAATAACCCTTAGTTGCAACAGTTCCTTTTTCTTAGAGGAATTCTTGAGATACAGAACAAAAGATGATAATCCGAGGATGCAGCAGATGGCAACCATGATACCAAGCATGAAATGGTATCTGGCCTCTTCTGCTTCTTCTCTTTTAGCCACTTCTTCTTCGTAGTTATAGGCAGCCTTCATTTTCTCTGCCTCCGACTTGTTGTCGATGGAATCTATTTCGTTCTTTAGCTTTATTGCTTCTTTTTGCAAGGCCCAAGCTTCCTCATATTTATTTTCGTCAGCTTTCGTTTCGGACATGGCAATGTTAGCCTCGTATTTTCTCCAAGGGTCTTCTATTTTCAATCCTTTTTGGAAAAAATATAAGGCAGAGTCCTGCTGGTGAAGGAATTTATGCAGATATCCTTGCATCATATTGATACCCCAGTCTTGCTGTTGCTCAGGAGTAAGTTCCTTTTTAGCTTCGAGTATGAGCTTTTTCAGTTTTTGCTGGTTGTTACTATAAATAGCTTTTTCTCCTTCAGAAACGATAAAACGTCTTAAGTTCAAAGTATCATGGTCTTCCAAGATGTTCTTTTTGGCAATTTTTGTGAATGAGGAGTATTCTTTTATTTTTCCTAAGTCATAGTAATAATGCCCCATATCCATCAGGCAAGCATTTGTTAATCCATAATCTTCTGTTTGTTTAATGTAGCTATATGCTTTTTTACAATATAGCAGTGCTTGCTGCTTATTGAGTCTGTTGTCTTCAAGATCAGATAATTGGCAATAACATCAGCCCAACATTTCTTTTGGGGCGTTAATACTGTCAGTGTGTATTGCTTTTAAGAAATAGTTGATAGCTTTAGGGTGGTTGTTAAGGTCAATGTAGATACACCCCAGACAATAGTATGCCTGACTCAGCAAAACTTTGTTGTTTCTCTTCTCAAAATAATCAGCAACCTTTAGCATCATGCTGTCGCTCGTGTGTGGCTTATATTGCCGATCATTGATTCTGAACAGAGTGATTTGATAGTGCATTTGTGCATCTTTACCCATTTCACATATAGAGGCAGAGTCTTTTTGGAGGAGAGTAAGTGCACTATCAGGATAAGCTAGCATGATTCGCTCAATGTTAGCCAACTTTTTGTTGTTCTCTTGGGGGGTACAAGAAATCAACATGCTTACCAAAAGTAAAATGGCGATATTTTTCATTGCTTTTTCTTATTTTTAATCAAAAGTACAGATTTTATTTGGAATATAAAAGAAAAATCCGTTATTTTTATTAAAATGGTACATGAGAAAAAATATTTGGTACATATAGCAAAGAAGTGATAAGTGTTTGTTGTTTTTAGTCATGAGTTTACGATTTGTTTACTTTGTATATTAAAGCTCTAAAAATAAAAAAGGAAATTATAAGTAAACTCAAATATGCCCAATATATGTTTGTTTTGTAGTACTTTTGCATCAAAAAAAATAATTATGAAGAAAATTTGTTTTATATGTTTAATTGTGCTTGTCCCATTTTTGGGATATTCTACAACCATAAGTTGTATAAATAAGCATTGGCAAGGAACTCATAGAACAATAACTAAAGGAGACTTGTCCCTTTATGAAAAAGATGGTGATGTGATGTTATCATCAGATGAAGTTCTGCATGGTGTTGATGTTTTGATTTCAACGAGAGAAAATTCTCCGTTGAAAGTCATTACGTCAGTTACAGTTAATTCTGAAATAAAACTCTTGGTTGAGGATGAAATCCCTCAAGAGGGGTGCTATGTGAAAATTTTACAGGGAGAAAAGTATGTGTTGTATTTTGTAACAAGAGATTAAATGATGAAGTTGCACTATATTAAAATTAAATATGTAAAGGTTCTGATAGGAATAAGCTCTATGTTGAGCTTGTTCTCGTCTTGTCATTCTCGTTTGCATGATGCCTTAGAGGCTGCTGGTGAAAATCGAGAGGAGATGGAGCAGGTGTTGGCATATTTCAAGAACGATTCGGATACATTGAAATATAGCGCAGCTAAATTCTTGATTGAAAATATGCCTTACCATTATACATATGTTGGTAAGGAGATAGAACAATATAATGCAGCTTACATACGTGCTGCATTAGAACCTAAGGAATTTAGGGATAGTGTGTTTGATGCGGCTAATAAGGATATCAAGTTGGAGAAAGCCAAACTGGCATTTGATATTAAAACAGTCAAGGCTGATTATTTGATTTCTGCTATTAATGACGCATGTGAACTGTGGCATAAGGTAAATTGGCGTAATGATTATAGTGTTGAGATATTTTATGACTATGTGTTACCCTATAGAATCTTGAATGAAAATTTATCATCATGGCGTAAGATTATAGCAGAGGAGTTTCCTGATTTAATTGATGGAACGGTTGCTAGTAGAAGAGGAATTATCTTGTCTGCTGATACGGCAAAACTGAGTCATGCAGAAATCAAAGATACCCCAAGTGCATCTTCTGGTAAGGTAGTATTGTGTGCGGATAAAAAGTCGAGTATTACTTTTCATGTGTCTTCTGCTTGTTTGGCTTCTAAAAGATTGTTGTTGCGTTATACTACCGTTAACAAAGGAACTAAGATCGCGATTAGACTAAATGGAAAGGAATTAGAAGACCTCACTTTGGAACCGACTAAAAACATACATGTATTCAAAACAACAAGAAAAGGGATAGACATTGTGCTTGAGAAAGGAGAAAATGTACTTTCTATTGAATACAAGTCAGGACTCTTTGGGCTGGATTTAGTGCAGTTAGGTACATTAGAGAAGCTTCATCAAGATATGTTGACGGATTTTTCTGGTAAAGTCTGTAGAATTAAGAATGTGAGTTCTCACAAATATATTGTTTTGGATACCTTGAATGCCTCTAAATTAAAGGCTTTACGTCTGATTGGAGATAAAGATGATGTGCAGGCTAGATTGAGACTTTGCTATGAGGGATACCCTGCTTGGCGCATATGTCCAATTGATGATGATAAGCAATGTCTTGAAGTACGCTATTGTAGTTTAGAAGAGAATGCAATTATCGGGAAATATGATTTCTTGAAAGGTAATCATCAAAGATGGATTTTTTCACCTTTGAAAAATGGTGAGTATAAAATTTGGAACAAAGATACAGGCAAGTGTTTGGAAGATGCTTGTGATTTCATGACTGGTTCTGACAGTTTGGTTCAAACGTCTTGGAGAGCTGCTGAAAGCCAGAAATGGAAAGTTGAGACAGAAGTAAAGAAATTGGAAGAAGAGCCTGCTTTTTCTTTTGGTAGTGCCCTTTCGGAAGCATTGAAAGTATATGATATGATGGCGCAGTTTGAGTGGATTAGCCTGAAAGGAAGCATTCCACCGAAGGCAAGCTCTTTGCTTATGAATCGTACGGGTAATTGTCGAGATGAAGCTTCATACGTAGTGTATCTTTCAAGAAGTTTGGGAATTCCCGCTGCTATTGATTTTACTCCTCATTGGGGTAATAGGGCAAATTCTCATTCATGGAGTGTCTTATTGAAGCCTGATGGAAAAGGAACACCATTTTACATGGGATGTGTTCCTGGTGATACGGCGCAGTATTTCCATCCTTACAAAAAGCCGAAGGTATATCGGCGTACATTTCGTGTAAACCGAAAGATTCTTGGAGACTTGAAGGGGGAGGAGAAGGTTCCGTCGCTGTTCAGAATTCCAACATTTATAGATGTAACAGATGAGTATTATGATACGAAAGATATTGAAAGAGATATTCTTCATGAGTATTCTGATAGGAAGGTAGCTTACATCTGTGTATATGACAATAAACAATGGGAACCTGTTGATTATGGAATGATTGAGAGTGGAAAAACTCTTTTCAAGTCCATGGTTAGAGGTATCTTATATTCCGTTTGCATCTATCAAGAAGGTAAAATGATTCCAATAGGAAATCCTTTTGTGTTGGAAAATAATGGGCGAGTGAGAGATATTGTTCCTCATGCTCAGAAGATAACATTGCGGTTAAATCGCAAGTATCCCTATATGGGGCGCGAAGATTATTTCAACTTCCGTATGTGGAATGGTAAGTTTCAGGGAAGCAATTCTGCTGAGTTTACTCATGCCAAGGATTTGTACCAGTTTGAGGGCATGACCGAGGGTTGTTGGTATCAACGGGATATTACTGATAAAGGATATTATCGTTATTTGAGATATATTGGTCCAAATGGTTCGTATTGTAATATCAATGAGTTGGAATTCTATGATAAAAACGGTCGAAAACTCTTTGGTGAAATCCTAGGTACGAATGGAGTTTCTGGCAAAACGAAAGAAACTGTTTTTGATGGAGACATCTTGACGGGATTTCAAGGTGATAGTCCAGATGGTCATTGGGTGGGTCTAAGGCTTCCTGAGCCTAGCCAAGTGGGATGGATACGATTTATACCTCGTAATGATGGTAATTGTATTGAGATTGGAGATAAATATCAGTTGATGATGTATGATGATTGTCAGTGGAAGGTATTGGCAACTCGTATAGCAGCATCGGATGTGATATGTTTTCCTCATGTCCCTAGTGGAGGTTTGTATCTGTTGAGTAACCTAACAAAAGGTAGCGAGGAACGAATCTTTACGTATGAGAAAGGTAAACAAGTTTGGTGGTAATTTTTTTAAAATGTATTATTAAAATCAATTAGAATTATGAAAAAGATTTTGTTTTTTCTTTCAGCTGTTGTGATGCTGATTATTGTGTGTGTGCAGACAAACTCCTCTTCTACAGACCTCTTATTAGAGAATGTAGAAGCTTTGAGTGCTGGTGAGGTTCATTTAGGTTACAAGAGAACTACAGGTCCATGTCCTCAACCTTATGCTTATAAACGATGGGTTAGTTGTGCTTATGGTGGTGATTCTAAAGAATGTTTACCAAGTGATTGTTAGTTATGAAGAAAGTATTATTCGCTTTGTTTAGTCTCTGTGCATGTATGGTAGCATGTACAGAGAATCCTTCTGCTACAGAGTGTGAGGTTATAGATGTGAAGCAACCTAAGTTTACAAATTGGGCTTCATTGTTGTCAATAGCAGAAGTGGTACCTTTGGAGAATACCAATTCTTCTTTGTTGACTGTTGCCTCTAAATGTAGGGTAGAGGGGAATCTAATCCTGTTTCAAGATTTTAAGCTGAAGAGTTTGTTTGTTTTTGACAAACATAATGGCAAGTTTAAATATGAGGTAGGAAAAGTTGGATATTCTGAATCTGAGCATGTCGATTTTTTGGATTTTTCAGTGGATACAGAGCATTCTCTTATTACGATTCTTGATGAGCGTGGTACGACTCTTTTTGATGAGAATAATGGCAAGTTTTTGAGAAGGGATAGGAGTATCAATAAGTCTGGTACTGATTATTGTCGTTTTATGGTTGTGGGGAATGATACTTTGTTGTATTCTCCTTATAAGGATTATTCGATATCAAAATTATCTCAGGATAAAAGGATAGAAGATTTACGTAAGCGTAATGGCATTCAGATGGAAAATGAGCGTTTCTTTTCTATGGATGATAATAACTTAGTTCTGCCCGACTATGGATGTTTTGTGATAGATACCTATAAAAAGGGGAAACTATATCCTAAATATCTGTTGGATTTTGGAAGTGAGGCATTACCGGAAAAGTACATATCTGACAAGTATGATGATTTTGAGAAAACTGATAATATGAAAAGATATTTCAAATCTGTTCAAATGTGTTTTGAAAATTCCAAGTGGCTTTATGCTTTGGTTGTTGGTCCACAGCAGAAATATTATATGGTTTTTTATGATAAGAACTTGAAAAAGGCATATGCAGGACCACTGGATATAGAACTTGGCATTTCAATAGTGGATGTAGATGAAACTGGATTTTGGGCTTTGGTGTATCCTATGGAGTTTTCTGAGAAATCTCCGTTTTATCCAAGCTTAAAAGATAAATTGAAAGCTTATCCTAATAATCCTATGTTGGTAAAAATCAAACTTAATGAGCAATTTGTCAAATAGTCATGAGATAAATAACCCGAAAGTATATAAGATGAAATATCTATTATATGTAGCGATTGTTTGTGTTGCTTTTTCTGCTTGTGATTTAAAACAAAAAGAAACAAGGAATGCATTAGAGGAAATGTCGAAAAGCAAGGTTGATATTCCATTTTCGAAAATGGGATGTTTTCATAGTGATGCGGATACTCTGAGAATTGTGTCTATGGCAGAACAGAGATATACGTTTGTTCATTATGTTGATTCAAGCCAGTGCTCACCATGTGCATTAGATAGGATGTACACTTGGAATAAGTTCGTAGATGAATATAGTAAAAAAGGAGTTCGTTTTGCTTTCATTGTGGAACCTAAAATAGAGCAGATGGAGGATGTTCATTTCTCCATAGCGTCTTCAGGATTGCATAGCCCTATTTATGTCGATTCTTTGTTTGCTTTCAGAAAGCTGAATAAAAATTTGCCAACTGAGCAAAAGTATCATTCTTTCTTGCTTGATAAATTAGGGCATGTGATTTTAGTGGGTAATCCATTGCAAAATTCAAAGATTGAAGAGTTGTTAGATAAAATTATTAATAATAAAAAGTAAATTAGTATGAAAAAGTAAATTGTAGTTAGTGTATGCTGCCTGGTGGTAGCTATTGCTGGTGTAGTTATGGGGGAGATGTTCTCTCATGTTGAGAATTCTGAAAGCATGTTATTTTTGGAAAATGTCGAAGCTTTGAGCCAAGACGAATTTACTCTAGAGTGTAGTGCTAATGCCATATGTAAAATAGGTAGTGATGTTTTGGGATCTGTAAGTTGTCGTGGCAAAGAGAGTTGTGAAAGTGGGTATGGATATGTCATATGTGATGGACTGAAATCTATATGTACATATTCTGTGGCTCCAGATCAAAGAAAGAATTCTTAATGTCGATTTATTAGCTTTATTAGTTATGAAGCATTTTTTTTATAGTGCGTTTTTTCTCGTTACGATGCTTTCTATCTCATCTTGTGCTATGGATGAGGGGATGAAGCCTGTGAACTTGTCTGTAGACAATGTCGTCTCAAAATTCGGAGATTCGATATTCTTATCCAATCAGGTTCCATGTATTGATGCAAAAAATGGGAGTGTCTATATAACGGACTATCGTGCAGGTGTTTATGCGTTAGATTTAAAGTTGAATTTGATTAGTAAGATGTCTAATATTGGTCGTGGCTTTGGTGAAGTGAATAGACCTGCAAAGTTCTTTGTAGACGATAATAATGTCATTACATTGTACAATGAAGGATTGCAGAGATATAGCTATTTTGAGAAGGATTCATTTTTGATGGCAGATAATGCATCTGTAAAAGAGAATCTGGCAGAGTCATGTAGATTTTTTGCTAGAGATGGTGCTATATATCAGTCGGTTCTTGGAGGAAAATTTCTCGTTTCTGTGATAAAGAATGGCAATGTAACTAAGCAAATGTGTCCTACGGTAGATGGTGTGGATTTTCCTAGTAATGTGGCCTTGTCTGAGAGACACTTGCTGGAAGGCGATAATTGCTTTTATGTGATAGGTCTTGGACTACCCATTGTTCAAGCTTACTCTTTTGATGGAAGGGAACTTGCTAGATTTAATTTGGTTAATATTCCTTTGTTGGAGTCCGTGTATGCAAAAAATGAAAATTTAAAGTCTTCTAATAGCTATTATGAAGTGGTAAGGGATGCCTATTATAAGAATGGTTTCATTTATTTGTTGACATCATCATTCGAAGGGAAATATAAGTGTAACACTATTATTGTTTTGAAGAAAAATGCAGACAACATCCAGTATGTTTCTGCATATACTCTAAAGAATAACCTATATAGTACATTTTGTATTAATGACCAGAATGAATGTCTGGCAGTTTGCAGTAAAAATTCTTCTATAGAAGTTTATAAGTTGCCTAAAGTAAAGTAATTTTGTTTTTTTTTATGTAAGTTGAAATAAGTCTGAATAACGATGAAAAGGAAAGTCATTGTTCGTTGCTTGTTTTTAATACCAATGGTCATAGGTTGTTTTTACAGCCTATGGCTATTACTGCGTGTGTTCATCTTTGATGTTTTTGTGATACCGTCAGATTCTATGTTACCAACTTTACAACCAGGAGATAAAGTTTTAGTGAACAAAACACTGTTGGGAGCAAGAATTTATACAGATTTCCAATTTGACAAGAAAGGAGGTGCTTTGCATAGCTTTCGGACAAATGGGGTAAGAAATGTTCGTCGTAATGATATCGTTGTATTCAATATGCCCTATATGGATGGACAAATCAAGTTCAAGATTAATTATGTTTATTGCAAACGATGTGTTGCATTGCCTGGAGATTCTGTTTCTATAGTGGATGGATATTATAGAAATAACAATTATGATGGTATGCTAGGTGTTGAGGCAGAACAAGATTGCCTGAGGCAAATGCCCGATTCTCTTATTCCAAACTATGTTATGAATACAATGCCACACGATTCTCATTTTTCTTGGACAATTAAGAATCTTGGACCTTTGTATCTTCCGAGAAAGAATGATTTGATGAAAATTACACCTAGGGAAGCCACTCTTTATCGTATGCTGATAGAATGGGAAACGGGCAAGATATTGCGAATAGATTGGGAACATAGAAGAGTAATGCTTAATAATAGCCGACTCTGTAAATATCGTTTCCTGCATGATTATTATTTCTTTGTAGGTGACCATGTAGTCAATTCTCAGGATGCTCGCTATTGGGGAATGGTTCCTGATGATTATATAGTGGGAGTAGTATCAAAAATTATTAGGAAGTAGGGAAAATGTTTGAAATAATGTTGTTAAAAATCAATTATCATAAGGTCGTCGGAAGTTTGTTGCTCTTATTTCCGTTGCTTTTGACTGTACAAGCAACACCTCTGTTGTGGTCAGAACAGTTGTTGTGGTTAGAGAATTTTGTGATTGCTGGTGGGGTGTTGCTGGTTATGGCATCTGTTTTCTTGTCTGGAAAGATGAGATGGAATCTGATGGATTGGCTTGTCGCCCTATGGTGGGCGTATGTTATGTTGCAAGGTTATTTGCAATCATCTTATCCCTGCTCTTATGAGATGGTTACATATTCATGCCTTTTTGCTTTATATTTATTGTTGCGTTTTGCAGATTCCTATTTTTCTATAGATGAAAGTTTCATAGAAAATCTGATTCTTGTTGCTACTTCTTATGAGATAGTATTAGGATTATGGCAATTATTTTTAGGGAGCAGCTTGCACCCATTGTATAGGGTAACTGGTAGCTTTTATAACCCAGGTCCCTATGCGGCTTATGTAGCTATGGGGGTATCTATCGTTATTACTCGTTTGGCAAACTATAATCCGTTGGTAAAAAGTGATAAATATATAAGAGGTGTATATTTGCTATTGCTATTTGTAGGGATGTTGGTATTGGCGATTTCTGGTAGCAGGGCTGCTTTGCTGGCATTGTTGATAGTTGTGATATGGCAGTATAGGTTGCTTGTTCGTAAGTATATATGGTATGTGTTGTTGGCGATAATTACTGTTGGCGGTATTTTCTTATATGTGAAATTTGGGTCAGCAATGGGGCGTGTCGTTATTTGGTATCAGTCTCTTTCTCTCATTGCGCAACATGGAGTGTTTGGCTCTGGCATCGGAAGCTTTTGTGGAGAATATGGCGAGACATTGCGTCTTTTTTTCTCAGAGCAGTCTCATGTTGATGCTTTTGCTGCTTATGCTGATGTCGTGGATTATGCCTTCTGTGACATCTTGCAAGTGGGAGTGGAGCAAGGATTGATAGGCTTGCTTTTAGCCTTGTCAATTGTTGCTTTGGTTCTGCGTTCTGAGAGGGGAACATCTAAGGGAATGTTTGCCTGTATGTTGGTTTTATTTGTATTTTCCTTGTTTTCTTATCCTTTTCAGTTATTACCCTTTCAGGTAATTGGAGTTATTCTGTTGGCAAAAGTTTCTGGTGGAGTGATAATGGAATTGGGACTTTCTAAAAAAGCTAATGTGGTTCTTTTGGCTCTTATGTCTTTCTTTTGTTGGTTGGGTTTGGATTTTACTCAAAAGCATGTAGAGGCAAGGGTATCTTCACAAAAGTGTGTCTTGTTTTCTGATGCCGTTTTCATAAAGGAAAACTATCAGTTATTGGATTTTTGTTGTCAAGACAAGAACTTTTTGTTTGGTTTTTCCAAAATGCTCCAGTCTGCTGGTCGATATATGGATAGTAATGCCATGTTGCTAAAGGGAATCAAGATAAGCAATGATCCCATGTTTTGGGTTTTGATGGGTAATAATTTTAGGTCAATGAAAATGTTAGATGATGCCATCAGATGTTATGATGTGGCAGATGAAATGCTGCCCAACAGATTGTATCCATTGTATAAGAAAATGCTTTTGTGGCAAGAACGAGGAAATGTAACCCAAGCTAAAAAATGTGCAGGCGAATTGTTGCGCCGAGTTCCCAAACGTTCTTCTTCTGCAGTAAAAGATATGCAAGCAGAAGCTTGTCGGATTCTGAATGTTCATCAATGAAAATCCGATATTCCTGGTGAAGCAACATCATGTTTCTGTAACTTTGTTCTATGTAACATATCTAGGTTGAAGATAACTTGAAACTGTTGAATTAGGAAAATATAAACAAAAAGTAAATTTGAAAATAGTGGAGCATAATTTAATTTTTCTTATTTTTGCAGTGGCATCAGAAAGTAGTGGATGCGTTTTTATTAACTTAATACATTAAATATATGAAGAAGAAATTTTTGTTAGGAATTCCTTGCGCAGCGATAGCTATCGCAAGTGTTATCGGAGTAAGTCAGTTTGATTCAGAGAATCTTGCTGGAAATGACTTGCTGATGGAGAATGTTGAGGCATTGGCTTTGTATGAAATTAAGCCTTCAAAAGCTTGTTCTACTGAAAAGCAATATATAAATTACCTAACAAAATGTCCTTTCTGTCAAACAGATTTTGGGAGACAGGGTACATCTTATAGCTGTGTTGGTAATGGTAACAGTTCTACCTGTAAGAAAGGTTTTGAAGGAACTGAGATTTATTGTAATTGCCAGCGTAGACCAGCTATGCCTATAAATAATGTACAAATATATTCATGTGATTAAAAAGGAAAGGATATGAATAAAGCAATAAACTGTATGTTTATCATACTAGCGTTTGTTATGTGCATATCTTGTAGCAGTTATAATACTGCCACAATGTATGCTGATGCAGATACCATAAGCATAGATGGGGCTACAAGATGTGACTCTTTGTTATTCTCTGATTTCTTTAAGGCACCAAAGGTCGTTTTGCTGGAGACGAAACCAGAATGTGTGGTTCAGAATATACGTTCTTTGGAAATATACAAAGAAGATATTTATATCCTTGATGACCGTGCCAATAAGCTTTATGTGTTTGATGGGAATGGTAAGTTTAAAAGAACCATTTCTTCGCCAGGTCGAGGACATGGAGAATACATGAAGTTGGCAGACTTTTCTATAGATAGAACAAAAGAAATTATTTATCTGCTAGATGAGGCTACGGATGAGATTCTGAAGTTCAGGTTGGATGATTATAAGTTTTTGTCAAGTATAAAAGCAGTCCAAAATGGTTATCTTACTTACTGTATGCAGGAAATAGGTGGGAAGATATATCTGAATAGGTCTTCGGTTTTGGAAAAGGAAAAATATGAATTAAGGGAAATTGATGAGCGTAACGGAAAGCAAGTGGGCAAGTTTTTGAAATCTGATGACTACAATCATGGGTGGAATTTCCCACTTAGCTTGGAGCATAGTAACTTTTATTCAAAGAATAGTCAAAGCCCCAAATATATAGGTTTGTTTTCTAACTTGATTATGAATGTCACGGCAGATGGAGTATCTGCTGCATATATTGTGGATAGTCGGAAGTTTGTGAATAAGGATGAGGTTCTGATGATGCAGAGAATAGCAGAAGGAAAATTGGAAAAAATTGATTTTTCTGGCATCTATTCGCAAAAGAGGATTCATCAGATCTCTCGTTTCATAGAATCACCAAGTAAAGTCTTTTTCCAATATCTAGAGGGGGATGAGCGGAATTATCTAGTATATGACAAAGCGAGCGGAAAAACGAAGACATCGAGTCTTTTCATGAATGATTATGTTTCTGATAAAAATATGATTCCGATGGACTTTTGTTATAGTGATGAACGAGGGGTTGTCGCATTGTTAAAACCGTGCTTTATGCCCCATTTTATTAAATACATCATTGACGGTGGAAAAATGAGAACGCATTTGGATAATTACAGTCGTTTGATAAAATTGAACAAGGATTCGAATCCCGTTTTGTTTTTTCATGAATATAAATAGAAGAGGTAGGGGAGGTTTTGATACGGTCTCTCTCCCTGCATCATTCAAAAGGAAAACGGCAAGCCCTCAACATGATTAGCCATGTGCTCATGTATGATGATGGTTCGTGTCATACATGGTGATAGCTCATGCCAACACCATACAACGCTCATATCAGTGACATATAACGTTGGTATGAGTATCGTGTATCATATACGTGAAAAGTTTTTATGTTGCCACACTTGCAACAAACTAGTAAATCATCCTCGATGGAGCAGCAACGACATCCTCGATGCAGATACCATAAGCATAGATAGGGCGATGAGGTGTGACTCTTTGAACAAAAAGTAAACTCAGAAATAGAGGAACATAATTTTAATTTTCTTATTTTTGCAGTGGTGTCTGAATGGGATAGATGCATAATTTATATTTACTCATAAAAATAAAAATGATTTAAAGACAATGGTGAAAGTAAATTTTATAGCAAGTTTCTTGTTGGCAATTATGGTAAGACTCCTAAGAATTATATGGAATCTCAATATGGTAATGAGATACAAGTGTATGATTGGGATGGAAATCCAATACGTAGAATAGCTCTGGACAAAGTGGGGAGCAGTATAAAGATTTCTGCTGATAAAAAGAACTTATATTTGTTCTCTGAAAATCCAAAGACTAAAGCTGATGAAATATGGATGTATAATCTTTAGAAACAACAGAAAGACGTGTCTGAACTTCACGGCTTTCCTTCCTGCAATCAGCAAGAAGTCGATGATGAAGATTAAAGATCCAGTAAGGTCAAGGAATCTGAATAGAATTAGCTATGCATGCTTGTTTGATATAAGCAATGATGTGGATACGCAATGGATGAACTACTACATGAAGTTTGGTCTACTTACTCGACGCTTAACAGATGAAAATTATAATAACTTAATAGAAAATAACAATGAAGAGAAAAATGATTTTTGGAATTTCATGCGTAGCAGTAGCTATTGCAGGATTAATATATGTTAACAAGTCAAACTCCGTAAAATTGGTGGAGAATGACTTGTTGATGGAGAATGTAGAGGCTTTAACCCAAAATGATTATCCTCAAGGTCCACCGCTTACCAATTGGCATAAATATGATGTTATTTGCCCAGAAAAAATCATAACTACAACAGTCTTTGTGGAACTTTCTGCAGGTGCTGTTATACCAGTAGGAGCTGTTCCTGTATATGTTAATGGAAAATTAGGGTATAATAAAACTGTAACCAAAACTTATAAGCCTGTTGTGGAAAAATGTGGACAAGGTGAAGGTAGTTGTTTTATAAGTCAAAAATGTGATTGATGAAAGAAAGTATGAGAAATATTTTGTTTTTTTTCATGGTTCTGTTTTTTTATTCTTGTTCGTCAGAAAAGCAAGGTAGGAATGCAGTTGACTATTCCATGATGAATAATTTGAAAGTAAGTGTAGAAAATGCTGTTGACATAGATGTCAAAAGCGCAATGTGTTTGTCTGCTTCTGAATTTATGAAGAATCATCTTGAAGCTTTGACGTATGTTCAGTTGGATAGTACTCTTCCTTTAGGAAATGTTGAAAAGCTAACTGTAGCAGGAAGCAAGATTGTTTTATTATCAAGAAGCCAGATTTATGGATATAATTTTGAAACGGGTAAATTGCTTTATCATATAGATAAAAAGGGGCATGGACATAATGAATATGTGGATATTCGTAATATTCAGATTATTCCTGAGGACAATGAAATAATGGCAGTTGATGATTTAGGCAAGTCGTATTTTTATTTCGATTTGAATAATGGTCAATTCTTACGCAAGGAAACGAGTTTAATAGGTTCAATGGTTGCTTGTAAATATAATAATTTATATTTTAGTTCCGTTGTTAATGGAAATGATTTTAACGACCGAGAAACATGGGGGCTGGTTGCCTCTGATAGTACAAAGTTAAGGTATAAGCAATTTTTGCTATATCCTTTGCAGGAAGGGGACTTTGTGGTGGATAATTTACATGTTTATGATAATAAACTGTTTTATACCCCTGTTTTCTCTGATACGGTATATTCGGTTAATGACAAAAATAATGTTTCTGCTATTTATGTCATAAATCAGAAAAATAGCATTTGGACAAAGAAAATGGAACATTTGTCTTTTGACAGAATATTGGAGTTGATGACTCGAAATGGGTATACTTGCCTTGATGGTAACAAAATATTTATATCAAAAGATGTTCTTTTCTTCCAACTTTTAAAAGGAAGAAGAAATGGTTTCCTGGAGGAAAAGTATGTATATAATATTAAAGATAAAAAACTGTATAATTTGCAGACGAACGACTTGTACGGAAAACAATTTTCTGTCTTTCCTCATATGATATGTGATGTGGATAAGAATACGTTTTATGGTATATATTTGGATGGACAAAAGTTTAAGGATATCTGTAGGTCTGCGAATTTGCAAATTACTGATGTGGGGTTAAAAAAAGTATTGGAATCTCAGCAAATAAATCATAATCCTATTTTGGTTTCATTTAGAATGAAAAGAACATGAAGGGGCATCAGAAAAAAGAATATATTGTGAGAAGTTGTTTTATACGTTCTTTATTGATAGCCTGTTGCTTTGGTGGTTTTTCGCCGCTTCACGCTCAGACTGCTGTTTCTCTGACCAATGCCATAGCCATTGCCCAGAGAAACTCTTATGATGCCCAGTTGGCTAGGTTTAGTTTCTTGTCTAGCTATTGGACCTATAAGTCCTTTCGGGCAGAGTTGTTGCCTTCTATGAGCCTGACGGGAGGCATCATGAACTTTAATCATTCTCGGGTGGAGGCAAGAAATGCGGAGGATGGTAAGATCAATTATGTGGATAACAACTCATTGGTCAACTCGCTGACCTTATCCTTGGAACAGCAGATTAGCTCTTTGGGAGGAACCCTGTCGCTGCAGTCTTACCTTTACCGACTGGATCAGTTTGATTATAAGATGACAACTTACAATACCCTGCCTTTGCGCTTGTCTTATTCCCAACCTTTCACATCATATAATGAAATGAAGTGGCGAAAGAAGATGGAACCTAAGGAATATGAAAGAGCCAAGCGGATATATTGTGAGAGTATCGAAAGCATCGCCATTCGTGTGGCTTCTCTTTATTTTGCTGCCATATCTGCGCAGTCGGATTATAACCAGAGCGTAACTAAACTGAAGGATTTGGAAGATCTTTATGCTATGTCGCAAAAGCGATTGTCACTGGGTACGATTACGAAGGGCGACTTGCTGCAACTGGAATTGTCGATGCTCAATGCCAAGGTTACACGCAATGAGGCACAGGTCAAGATGAATGATGCTTTCTATGATTTGTTCTCCTATATGAGGGTTAGTCATGATGAGAAAGTAATACTCTTGCCCCCCGAGAATGTCATTGAACAGGTGCTCAATGTGAATGAGGTGTTGCAAAAGGCGATGAATAATTCATCACATGCCATAGGACAAGACTTGGATTTGCTTTCTGCTCAACAGAATCTTGCTAAGGCAAAGGCGGCTCAAGGCATCCAGATGCAACTCAATGCGGAAGTGGGATTTAATCGTACGGCTGATGGCTTTGCATCAGCTTATAGTCATCTGCAAGACAATGAGATTATTGGCTTGACCATCTCCGTACCCATCTTTGACTGGGGAGTGAAGAAAGGCAGGGTGATGGTGGCAAAGTCGAATCTTGAGCTTGCCAAGACCAAGAAAGAGCAAGCTGATAACGATTATGTGCAGAGCATCAAGCGAGAGGTGATGCAGTTTAGCTTGCAAGCAGAGCAATGCCGTACCTCACAGCGTGCCCAGAAAATTTCGGAAGAACGTTATGAAATCACGAAGAAGAGATTCGAGACTGGCAATGTGTCGGTGACGGAGCTGAACACAGCCTTGCAAGAACTGGAGACGGCAAAGGCGCAATACATCGGACAATTGCAGTCGTATTGGAATTATTATTATACTCTGCGCAAGTTTACCCTTTATGATTGGGTGGAACATAAAGACCTGATAGCCGATTTCGAGGCTTTAGTCAAGTAAAATGTGGAGGGGTAAATCTATAACATTATAAGGATATGGCTAAAAAACATTATTTATATTTCATGGTGGCTTGTGCATTGTTAGGCTCTTTATGTGCATGCAAACATAAGAATACGGAGGGAGATGGACAGGATATACCAACAGCTGATAGCTTGAATACAGAGATTTATGTCGATACGTTGAGGCTGAGGGAGCAGACATTCCATCGGCAGCTGGTTTGCAACGGCAAGTTGCGAGCCTTGGAAAAATGTGATTTGTCGTTAGCTGATGGGGGCAGCGTGGACCAGGTATTTGTGCATAATGGTGAAGTGGTGAGAAGGGGGCAGCTCATAGCCAGGACGGATGCTGCTGATGCCAAGCTGAGTGTGGAAAAAGCATCTCGTGATTTGGAGAATGCCCGGATAGCCCTTGCCGATAAATTGATCGGTTTGGGTTATAATGACATTTCGGATGCCGTGCCTGCCGATGTGATGCATAGGGCAAAGGTTACCTCTGGATACTTTGCTGCCACTTACCAATTGCAGGCTGCCAAGCGTCTGCTGACGAAATGCGCCTTGGTCGCCCCATTCTCAGGTCGTATTACCGACTTGGTCAATAAGCGACATCAACGGGTGGATAAAATCTGTTGTTTGGTAAATGATACCCAGTTGGATGTGGAGTTTGAGGTCTTGGAGGCAGAAATCAAGCAGGTGCATGTAGGGCAGACGGTATGGGTGAATCTCTTTGCGGATGATACTGAGCGATATAAGGGGCAAGTGGTGAATGTGAATCCTGCGGTCAGTGACAAGGGACTGATTAAGGTGATGGCTCGCATCCCTAATGCCCAGGGCAAGCTGATGGATGGTATGAATGTGAAGGTCATCGTAGAAAACGATGTGCCGCATTCGTTGGTGGTGCCCAAGGATGCCGTCATCGAACGTGATGGCTACCATGTGGTCTTCCTCTATGACAAGGGCGAGGCGGTATGGACCTATGTGGATGTATTGCATTCCAATATCCATTCTTATGCCATAGGGGGATGCAAACGGAAGGAAACGCAGATAAAGGCTGGTGATGTGGTCATCACGTCGGGCAACTTAAACTTGGCAGATGGCACCGAGGTGCATGTAAGGAATAAAGAATAAGGAATAAGTAATAAGGAATTAGGAATTAATTTTGGGGGATATGATAAATTATTTGATGAAGCGTCCTATAGCAGTCACCATGATATTGGTAGCCATCATGGTGATTGGCATGATTAGCATCAGGAACATGCCTGTTTCCCTGATGCCCGATATGGATGTGCCCCAGGTTACGGTGCAAGCCAGTATGCCTGGATATTCTGCCCAAGAGATGGAACAGAAGGTTATTGCCCCCTTGCGCTTGAACTTGTCTCGTGTAGCTGGTGTGAAGAGCGTCAACTCCGATTCTCGCATGGGGAAGGGAAGTGTCTTGATGAAGTTTGAGCCTGGTGCCAACATGGATATGTTCTTTATCGAGGTAAATGAAAAGGTAGATTTGACGATGGTTCATTTGCCTAAGGAGATGGAACGCCCTAAAATCATTAAAGCTAGTGCCATGGATATTCCTGCTTTTTATCTGGATATATCCATAAAGGATGAGCGTGCATGGGGCAAGGCTTCCCCTCAGTTTGCCCAATTGTGTGATTTTGCCGCCAATGTCGCCAGCAGAAGATTGGAGCAGTTGCCTTCTGTGGCTATGGTGGATATAAGCGGCATGGTCTCTTCCGAGATTAGGTGTATTCCTGAGCAGGAAAAGATGGAGGCACTGGGATTGACGATTCAAGATCTACAGAGAGCTTTGGCTGCCAACAACGTCCAGCTGACTTCTTTGTCTGTGGTGGATGGCATATATCGTTACAATATCCATTTTGACAGTCAGATATTGACTGTTGATGATGTGCGCAACATCTATATCAACCATGCCGGCAGACTATTGCAGTTGAAGGATCTGTGCCAGATAGAGGAGTGTGCGGCATTGCGAAAGAATTTTGTGCGCCATGATGGGAAGAATTGTGTTACGCTGGCTGTCATCAAGCAGAGTGATGCCCAGATGGATGATTTGCAGGAGGCTATATCGGATGTTGTGGCTAGCTTGCAAAAGGCAAACCCCAGTTTGGAGTTTGATATGACAAGAGACCAGACCGAATTGCTGGATTATTCCATCCATAATCTGGAGTGGAACCTTTTGGCTGCCATCTTTTTTACGGCAATGGTGCTGGTCCTCTTCTTGCGAAGATGGAGATTGGCTTTGCTGGTGGCATTGTCTATCCCCGTATCTCTAGTGATAACCTTGCTTTGTTTTAGGTTGGCAGGCATATCCATCAATATCATTTCCCTTTCTGGACTGATCTTGGGTGTGGGTATGATAGTGGACAACTCTATTATCGTGATAGATAATATCTTGCAGAAGCAAAGAGGCGGAGCAAAACTGGAGAAGGCGGTATGCAAGGGAACAGCCAGTGTCTTTGCTCCCATGCTGAGTTCGGTGCTTACCACTTGCAGCGTTTTCATACCACTGATATTCATTGGCGGAATGGCTGGTGCGCTCTTCTTTGACCAAAGCATGGGCATTACCATTGCCCTGTTCTCTTCCTTGGCGGTGAGTGTGTTGGTGTTGCCCGTTTATTTCTATGTATTGCATGTAAGGCAACATAAGGCACAGAATGTTGGGCAGCAAGCGATGATGCAGCAAAGTAAGTTGCACCATATTATATATAGGTGTTATGATCGAATGCATGCTTGGACTTTTGCCCATTTGCGTTTATGCCTTGTTTTGTCTTTGTTGGCGATACCGGGGCTTGTTCTTGTCTTTTGGGTGTCCGATAAGCGGCAGATGCCAGCGATGAATGCTTCTGATGGAATCATGTATGTGGATTGGAATGCTAATATCTCTGTAGAGGAAAATGACAGACGCATGGGTGAGGTGCTGAGGCTATGTGATGACCTGACCCAAACTTACACTTCGATGGTGGGTAGCCAGGACTTCATGTTGTTTCATACCAGGGAGATATCATCTTCTGAGGCATTGGCTTACCTGAAGGGGAAGAATGAGGAACTGTATGAGGAGTGCCAAAAGAGATTGCAAGCATGTATCTCTCAGAGATATCCTGAAGCTACAGTCTCCTTTGCTCCATCGGGCAATCTGTTCGATTTGATCTTCTCTTCCGGGCAACCTGAGCTATGCATCAAGTTGCAAGACCATTTGGGGCATCGTCCATCTGTAAATCAGGCTGAGGCTTACGTAGATTCTCTTCGCAAGCATTTCCCATCTTTGGATATTCCATCTGTCGTGGTAGAGGATAATTTGGTGTTGGAGGCTGATGTGGAGCAGATGTCATTGTACGGCATCTCCTATGACCAGCTTTATGATAGGTTGCGCCAAATGACGGGCAGCAATGAGGTGCTGCGCATCCATCAGGGAGTGGTTTCCCAACCCGTTGTCGTGGGTGCTACTGTGGCTGATAGAAATACCTTGATGGCTGCGTCTATCAAAAATCAGGCTGGGGTGGATGTTCCCTTGCAATTACTTTTAAAAGAGAGGAAGGAGTCTGAATTCAAGCATTTGTATGGATCGGAAGAAGGTGAGTTTTACCCGATAGAGCTGAGTACGACCAAGGGGCATGTGAGTGATGTGCTGGACTTTGTGGCTCGCAGCAACCAAAAGTCAGGTGAGCTGAGGGCATCCGTTAGTGGTGATTATTTCCTGAGCCAGCAAGCCGTCCAGCAAATGGTTGGGGTCTTGTTGGTATCCGTCCTGCTGCTGTTCTTTATATTGGCAGCGCAGTTTGAGAGTTTGGTTCAGCCATTCATCATCCTCTCCGAGATAGTGTTGGATATTTTTGTGGTGTTGGTTATTCTGTATCTGTTGAGGCTAGCGATAGACCTGATGTCTATGACGGGACTTATCGTGATGGCAGGTATCGTTATCAACGACTCTATTCTGAAGGTGGATACCATCAATCGGCATCGCAAGAGCGGTATGCCTTTGTTTGAGTCAATTGTCAAGGCGGGCAGGGAACGGTTGTTGCCGATATTGATGACCTCGCTTACCACCATCTTCTCTTTAGTACCATTTCTCTCAGGTGGTTCAATAGGGGCTGACTTGCAGTTTCCTCTCTCGCTAACCATCTTGGTGGGCATGGTTGTGGGTACAGGAGTGAGCATCTTCTTTGTGCCTATTCTCTATTATGTAATTTATCGGAAAAGAAAGTAAAAAGTAACGATGAAATTATCTTCATTCTCTGTGATATTGACCTTTGTCATCTTGATGATAGTGGGTGCGGCTCTGTTGCCGTTGGTGGATGTGGGTACCGAGCCTCAGAACCAGCGGAATAATCGTCTGGTCATCAGGTGCGAATGGCCGCAGGTGTCGGCTAAGATTGTGGAGCAAAATCTGACGACGCCGATAGAGGGAATGGTTTCTGCGCTGAAAGGTGTGGAGCGTGTTTCCTCTCGCTCTTCCTATGGCAGCAGCGAGATTGTTGTTTGGACAAAGGAAAAGGTGGATGTTGCGGCTTTGCGATTCTCGGTTACTTCTCTGTTGCGCCAGTCGTATGCCAAGTTGCCCAAGGGGGCTGGCTATCCAGTGGTGGAAGGTGGCGAGGTAACCGGTGGTGCGAGAATGCATCAAGAGCAACAGCTGCTTCTCACTTATCAGGTGAATGGTGATATGCCGCCCGAAATGCTGAAGAAGCTTGTTTCAGGAAATGTGGTGCGACGTTTGCAGTTGCTGGATGGTGTAGAGCGAGTAGAGGTGGCTGGAACCACGGATAAGTATGTGGAGGTGGGCTATGACCCGATGGCACTTGCTGCTTGTGGCATCACAAGCCAAGACTTGCAGGATGGAATCCGCAATTTCCTGGGAAAGGATGAGGTGGTTGGTACGATGCTGCATACCACTGCGGACAACAGGAAGGAGCGGATTGCTTTTCGATTGAAAACGGCATGCGATGGAAAGTCGCTTGCTGATGTTCCCATCAAGGTCAATGGCAATCGTGTGGTTTATCTCAATGATTTGGCTAGGATTCATGTCAAGCGATATGAGCCTTCTGGCTTTTATCGTGTGAATGGATTGAATACGGTATATGTGAATGTTTATGCAAAGCCTACAGCTCGCATCTTGCATCTGTCTGACCAGGTGCAAGACGAGATGGAGGCTGTCAAGGGTGAATTGCATCGTCTGTTGTATGTGCATTTGTCATACGATGTGGCTCAACTCCAACGAGAAGAAATGTCCAAGCTGATAGGGCGTAGCCTAGCCTCATTATTCATCCTGCTGCTCTTTGTGTGGGTCATTTATCGCAATGCTAGGTATCTTATGGTGGTGACATCGGCTTTGGCGGCTAACATCTTGATAGCCGTAATCATCTATTGTGCTTGTGGCATCAAACTGCATATTTATTCGTTGGCAGGCATTACGGTGTCGCTTGGCATTATCATCGATTCTGTCATTGTCATGGCCGACCACTATGCCTATTATCACAATCGGAAGGCTTTCCTTTCTATGCTGGCAGCGATGTTGACAACCATAGGCTCGCTTGTCATCGTCTTTTTCCTGCCAAAGGAATTGCAGGCAGACTTGTATGATTTCGCTCTGATTATCGTCATCAATCTGGTTGTTGCCTTGTTGGTGGCTCTCTTCTTTGTGCCTGCAGCCATGCAAAGATGCAAGTGCCAAGCTCCGAGCGTTTTTAGTGCCAAGCGCAGATGGGTGGTCTGTTGGAATCATTTCTATAGACGCTATATCTTGATGGCATCGCGCCGCAAATGCATAGTCTATCTCGTCTTGGTGTGGGCATTCGGCATACCATTCCAAGCTTTGCCTGAAGATTGGAAAAGTGCTACAACGGATAAATTGGCTTCTTGTTTTGGAGGGACGATTCAGCTCTTTGCTGATTATCTGAACGAGCATGAGCAGACAAGAAAAGCTGATGAGGACAAAGTGCTCCATATACAGGGATTGATGCCTGTGGGAGGCACAGCCGTGCAGCTGAACGAGAAGATGATCATAGTGGAGGAATTGCTGAAAAAATATCCGGAAATCAAGGAGTTTGTTACTCGCATAGATGGACGGCAAGGTGAAATCACGGTGAAATTCAAGAAGAATGTGCCTGCCGGTTTTCCTTATCGCCTGGAGTCGAAGGTGATAGGCAAGGTCATCACGATCGGGGGTGCCGATTGGAGTACCTACGGCATCAGCGAACGAGGTTTTAGCAATTCTATCAACCTGCAATATCGTGCTACCAAAATCAAGGTGTCGGGTTATAACTATGCCCGATTGTATCAGGTGGCAGAGAGCATGGCTGATTATTTGGGTAAGAATCCTAGGGTGCAAGACATTGCCGTGGAGACTCCTGGCTTTGAGAACCAAGAGGAGGAACTCTATATGCGGTATGACAAGGATAGGATGAGCCTTTATGGTGTTGAGGCTGGTGATGTGCATCGCAAGTTGGGCAGCTTGTTGCAGCGAGTGTATGTGGATTCTTATCGGGGCATGGCGCATCCTGCTGATGTTTATCTGGCTCCTGAGCCTCAGGTGCCTTATGATTTGTGGAGTATGGAGAACAGCCAGATGCTGGTAGATAGCAGTCAGGTGCTTCTCTCTGATGTCATGATGTTGCAGCGCCGTGAGGCTAAGGAAGTTATACCAAAAGAGAATCAAGAGTATGTGCTCAATGTGGCATTCAATATATTGGGTTCGTACACCTATTCGGCTGAGTATATGGATAGCGTCATGGCTCATTTCAATAGAAGCATGCCGATAGGTTTTCGTTGCGAGACGGCTGCCTATTACAATCCTATCAAGGAGAAGTCAAACTATTGGCTTCTCTTGGTGGTGGCAGTCTTGATATTTTTCATCTGCTCAGTGGTCTTTGAGTCTCTCTGGCAGGCTTGGGTTGTGGTGCTCATGATTCCTGTTTCCCTGATGGGGGCATTCTTGACCTTCGTATTGTTTGATGTAGGCTTTGGCAGTGGTGGCTTTGCTTCTCTTGTCTTGTTGAGTGGTCTCGTGGTGAATGCTTCCATCTATATACTTTGTCAATACAATTTGGTAGTTAAGTTGCGCAAGCGGGATGCCGTGTCGGCTTATCTCTGTGCTTTCAATCACAAGATTTTACCGATATTCTTGACGATAGTCTCTACCATCTTGGGGTTGTTGCCATTCTTTTGGGAGCGGGATGAGGAACCATTCTGGTTCTCTTTTGCCACGGGGGTGACGGGCGGTTTGCTCTTCTCCATCCCGATGCTGGTGTTCATCATGCCGCTATTGATGAAAATGAGAATGAAATGAGGCCATTACAATGAACGGATTTTTATCACTTGCAAGCATTATTTTACCCTATAAACATGAAAATTCCTAATTTAATGATAATTATCCAAATATTATTGTTTAGTTTACACTATTATGGAAACTTTTGTGTATCTTTGCAGCAGCTTAGCGGCACTCGGCCATTTGAAAGTAAGCTTTCATTGCGCTCGTTTGCATAAGCTGTGCACCGTCGTAAGGCTTCTTATAGAGAAAGCTTACGACAGAAAAGAATAAACAACAACTATAATAAATTATCAATAAAACCAATAAGCAATGAAGCAAATCATTTCAGCAGTATGAAGACATCCTCAGCGATGCCAATGCTTGCCGGCAAGAGCGTTACCTATTATCATGAAACTGCCGGTAAGGACAAGAAGGCTCTCTGGCCTGTTTCTCAGATGAAGACCGTAAAGGTGGATAAGAAGGGAAACCTGAAGGTAGTCATGCAGCCTAAGGGTGGACTGATTGTTGAAAGGTAAAAGGGTAAAAAAGTAAAAAGGTAAAAAAGCCTAGCGGGGTATAATCTCCCTAGTTTCTTTTTACCTTTTTACCTTTTTACTTTTAAAAATCCTTTTTACAGAAATGTTCCAAAGCAGCAGCTACGCCATCTTCTTCATTGGAAAGCGTGATGTAGTCGGCTTCGGCTCTAACCTCTGGTGCTGCATTCTGCATGGCTACACCCATGCCTGCCAGTTTCAACATGCTCAAGTCGTTGTAGCCATCTCCGAAAGCAATCATATCGGCTGGGGTGAGATTGATTTTCGACAGAAGGCGGAGCAGGGACTTAGCCTTGTCGATGCCTTTAGGAACCAGTTCCAGGAAGAATGGGGCTGAGCGGAAGATGTCCATCCTGTCGCCCAGAATCTCTGAAAGTTCGTTTTCTGCCTTGAGCATATCTGCCGGGTCGCCTGTCATGAGGAGCTTGGTTGGGTGAGGCTCCAGGGCTTCGAACAGGTTTTCTACCTTTCGGATGTTCATCTTGTTGATGCGCGATTCTTCCTTCACATACTGGTCGTCGGGCATTTCGGTGATAATCTCGTTGCCGGCATATCCCAGAAGGGCATGATTCTTCTCCTTCGCGTACCTATATAATATAGGTATCACCTCATCAGGCAGGAACTGGGCGAAGAGTTTTTCGCCAGTCTTGGCATTCACGATGTTGCCGCCATTATAAGATAGGATGTATCCGCCTCGTTTATCCAGTTCCAGACATTCAGCCACCGGTTCGATGCCGTAGGTCGGTCTGCCTGAAGCAAGGATGATAACAACACCCTCGGCTTCTGCCTGGAGCAGCGCTTCGCGGGTTTTCGGGGTAACCACCTTGTCGTGGTTGGTCAGGGTGCCATCCAGATCAAGGGCGATGGCACGGTATGGAAGATGATTCATATTTGATATATTATTGT
>ERZ894199.129-NODE-129-length-39099-cov-13.680975_pt1 | contig 39099 bp, 37 predicted proteins | sample MGYA00380285_ERZ894199 | MGnify/ENA primary metagenome ERZ894199 (study PRJEB32331, sample SAMN06328447) | human gut metagenome | biome: human gut microbiome; feature: stool | host: Homo sapiens | collected 2012-01-17 ... | reverse complement strand
TCAAAAAGAAGTTGATTTTGATGGAACAATGACAGTCATGATTTGTACATTATAAGGCGGAAGCCTTATTTTTTTAACTTGATTTTTTAGGTTGTTTCAAGTATTCTAATTACTATATTATTTAATAAAATGAAATAGGTGATTTTATGAAAGAATGGTTGATTTTAGCGTTTATATTTTTTATAGGAAGTTTAGCTGGATGGCTTTTAGAACTTATTTTCCGTCGCTTTTTTTCCAAAGCAAATCCTTCAAGGAAATGGATCAATCCTGGTTTTTTAGTAGGACCTTATTTACCACTTTATGGGTTTAGTTTGTGTGTCGTTTATTTATTGGCACATATTGATGTTTCATTTATTCATGAAGTGTATTTAAGAAAGACGGTACTTTTTTTACTAATGGCTTTATCGGTTACTTTAATTGAATATCTTGCAGGACTTATTTTTATCAAAGGAATGCATGTAAAGCTTTGGGATTATAGTGATGAAAAGTTTAATATTCAAGGAATCATTTGTCCTAAGTTTACTTTCTTTTGGTATTTATTAAGTGCGATTTATTATTTTTTAATTCATCCTAATATCATTCATTCAATTGAATGGCTTGCTGGTAATTTATGGTTTTCATTTTTTGTAGGTTTATTTTATGGTGTCTTTTTAATTGATGTTGGATATTCTTTAAATATTTTAAACAATCTCCAAAAATTTGCGAAAGAAAACGATATTATTGTCCAATATGAAGCGTTTAGAAAACATATCGGTGAGTTAAGAAATGAATTTAAAGAAAAAGAACGTTTTGTTTTTTCAATGAAATTGGATCACATTTCAATCAAAAAATCATTAAAAGCATATTTTGATAAATACTACAAATAGGAGATATTATGGAATTAGAATTAAAGAAAATAAGTGAAAATGATATTGAACAAGTAAGTCAACTTTATTACAGTGCTTTTCCTGAAGATGAAAGAGCACCATGGAAAGCTCTTATAGAAAAACACAATAAAGGTAAAGGAGAATTTTTATCAATCTATGATCAAGATAAATGGGTTGGGTTAACGTATGTCATTACCTATCAAAATTTATCCTATATTTTGTATCTTGCTATTGATGATATGCAAAGAGGTCATGGCTATGGAAGTAGTGTCTTACAAATATTGAAAAAAAGATATCCTCATACCATTATGTTATGTATTGAAGAAGTAGATGAAAAATATGATAACTACAAACAACGTGTTCATCGTAAAAACTTTTATTTAAGAAATGGACTTCAAGAAATGGGCTTTAAATATGTAGAAAAAGATGTTAAATATGAAATGCTTTATGTTGGAGAAAAATTATCAAGTAAAGTTTATGATGAATTAATGGTTGCTTATGCCGGGCCTGTTTATCATAAATTTAGAGATTACAAGGCTGATGAATTGATTGACTAAACATCCATATGGATGTTTTTTTACTTTAAGAGTATAATTAAAGTAATGTTAGGAGGAAGAAAGAATGTTACATAAAAAATTAAAACCATTTCCTAAAGACTTTCTTTGGGGAGCAAGTACATCTGCTTATCAAGTAGAAGGAGCTAACTTATCACACGGAAAGGGTCCTTCGGTTCAAGATGTCAAAAAAGTACCAGAAGGGACATCTGATTTAACTGTATGTGCAGATTTTTATCATCGTTATAAAGAAGATATTGCTTTAATGGCTGAAATGGGCTTTAAAGTTTATCGTTTTTCTGTTTCATGGTCAAGAATTTTACCTCAAGGAACAGGTGAAGTAAATCAAGAAGGAATTGATTTCTACAATAATGTTATTAATGAATGTTTAAAATATAATATTATTCCATTAGTGACAATGTTCCATTTCGATATGCCACAAGCCTTAGAAGAAAGAGGTGGATGGGAAAAACGAGAATCTATTGATTGGTTTGTTAATTTTGCTAAAGTGATGTTTGAAAACTTTGGTGATCGTGTTAAATACTGGCTTACAATCAATGAACAAAACGTTTTAATTTTATCAGGAGATATTATTGGCACAACAACCCTTACAGGACCAGAAAAATATAAATCTCTTTACCAACAAAATCATCATATGTTAGTAGCACAAGCAAAAGCCATGGCTTTATGTCATGAAATGGTTGAAGGTGGAAAAATTGGACCAGCACCAAATATTTCTCTTGCTTATCCAGCAAGTTGTAAACCAGAAGATCAATTAGCTGCTCAAAACTTAAATGCGATTAGAAACTGGCTTTATTTAGACATGGCAGTTTATGGTGAATACAACCATTTAGCATGGGCTTTTATGGAAAAAAGAGATGCTACACCACATATTGAAGAGGGAGACATGGAAATCTTAAAGAATGGACATCCTGATTTTATTGGTTTCAATTATTATTCAACAGCAACTGTTGCTTGGTGTGATGAAAGTCAAGAAGAAACATTTGGACATGATCAACAAAAAACACGTATGGAAGAGGGTGTTTATTTAGGTGCAGCCAATCCAAATTTACCACATACTGATTTTGGTTGGGAAATTGATCCATTTGGATTTAGAGCTACAATTCGAGAAATGTATTCAAGATATCGTTTGCCAATGATCGTTACTGAAAATGGACTTGGAGCTTATGATAAATTAACAGAAGATGGTAAAGTTCATGATCCATATCGTATTGAATATTTAAGAAAACATATTGAACAAATTCAATTAGCAATTACTGATGGAGCTGAAATGATGGGGTATTGTCCATGGTCAGCAATTGATTTAATTTCTACTCATGAAGGTATGGTTAAACGTTATGGATTTATTTATGTTGATCGTGATGAATTTGATTTAAAAACATTAGATCGTTATAGAAAAGATTCATTCTATTGGTATAAAAAAGTTATTGCTTCTAATGGAGAAGACCTTAGTGATTAAATCTTTAAAGATTTTTTCTTTTGTTAATGACAAGTTCATCTTTTTAAGGTTTAATAAATATGAGGTGTTATAATGAAAACAAGTCAAAAAATTAAACAAAATGTTGTTAATAATCTTGCAAAAACAACACTTTATGAAAATGTTACAGAACTATTGAGAATGCAACAAATCTATGAAGCAGGGATTAAAGAAGTACGTACAAAACTTGAAATTCTTGATGCTGAATTTAAAGTAAAACATGATCATAATCCAATTCATCATATAGAATCTAGGCTTAAATCACCAGAAAGTATTTTAAAAAAAGCAATCAGTAAAGATATTCCGGTTACAGAACGTTCATTAGAAGAAAATATTCATGATATTGCGGGAATTAGAGTAATCTGTAATTATGTAGATGATGTTTATAAAGTAGCACAGCTACTTACAAATCAAGATGATATTCAACTTATTGAAATGAAAGATTATATTCAAAATCCTAAAGAAAGTGGTTATATGTCATTACATCTTGTTTTAGAAGTTCCTATCTTTTTATCTGAAGGACCTAAACCAATTCATGTAGAAGTTCAATTACGTACAATAGCCATGGATTTTTGGGCATCACTTGAACATAAGTTAAAATATAAAACAGATAATAATGTTTCTGACGATGTTAAAAAAGAACTTCAAGAATGTGCTAAATCAATTGCTAAAATTGATTTGAAAATGCAAAACATTCATAATCGTTTAAATTCAAAGAACATATAAAAAAGCTGATACGAGTAAATTCGTACCAGTTTTTTAACTATGTTCTTTCTTTAATTTTTTCATTAAAATAACAAGTGTTGGAATTAAAATAATGATTGCTGCAAACCAAGCAATTGGATTAGCAAAACAAATGGCATTATAACCAAACTTACCAACGAGGGCAAAGGCAACAAAAGCTCTTGCCACTAATTCAGCACCCCCGGCAAGCATCGTAAGTGCGGATTTTCCTAAACCTTGAATGGTGTTTCTTGAAACAAATAGAATACCTAAAACAAAATAGAAAATACTATTGCAAATCAAGAATTGTTGAGCATCATTAATAACGCCTGTTTCATTACCAGCAACAAATAATAATGAAAGGTATTTTCCAAAGAAAATCATAAAGATACAAGCAACGATACCATAACCAATGACAAGGAGCATAGATTCTTTAATTCCTTTAAAAATACGCTCTATCTTTCCGGCACCTAAATTTTGTCCAGAGAAGGTAGCCATTGTAGAACCCATCATATCCATTGGTTGCGTAAAGAACATCGATAATTTTTGGGCAGCAGCAATAGCAGCAACTTTTGCTGAACCTAAAGTATTAACAGCACTTTGTAAGATAACAGCACCAACAGCCGTAATTGAATATTGTAAAGCCATTGGGACGGCAATATTAATAAGTTTTTTGATAATTGGAAAACTTATAGAACGTGCATGATGATCAAATCTTAAATTAGGATATTTTTTAGCCATATAAATAAAACATAAAACAGCTGAAATTCCTTGAGCAATCACTGTGGCAAGGGCAGCACCTCGAACACCCATATGAAAATTAATAATCATTGATAAATCTAAAACAACATTAAGTACCGATGATATAATTAAGAAAATAAGAGGTGTTTTACTATCCCCTAAAGCACGTGAAACACTTGCTAAAAAATTATATGCAATTGTACAAGTTAAACCATAAAAAATAATTGATATATAGTCATAAGATTGTTTAAAAATATTGGTTGGTGTTTGCATCCAAGTAAGCAATGTTTCTGTTGTAAAATGAGTTAAAACAGTTAAAACAATCGAAAAGAAAATGCATAAATAGAAAGCATTCATAATAGTTTGTAACATTCTTTTTTCTTCTCTAGCACCAAAAGCTTGAGCAATAGGAATACCAAATCCAGCAGCAAGTCCTAAAACAAAACCAATAATTAGAAAGTTTAAAGAACCTGTTGATCCTACTGCTGCCAAAGCATCTACCCCTACAAAACGTCCAACAATCATCGTATCGACAACGTTATAAAGTTGTTGGAAAATAGCACCACCAATTAATGGAATACAAAATGAAATAATCAGTTTTAATGTATTTCCATGTGTTAAATCTTTTTCCATTCAATCCCCTCCTTAAATACTTTCCTTATTATAACATAGAATATTCCTAAATTATTTTTAAAATATGAAAAAGAAAATAACTATGGTATAATGCTACAAAAAGGAGTGAAAAAAATGACATTAGCTCAATTAAGATACGTAATTACCGTTGCTCAACTAGGAACACTTTCTAGTGCTGCAAAACGTTTATATATCTCTCAACCCTCTTTGACAAGTGCTATTAAGGAATTAGAAAAGGAACTTGGGATTACAATTTTTATTCGTACTAATAAAGGGGTTATTTTATCAAGGCAAGGAGAAGAATTTTTAGGCTATGCCAGACAAGTAATTGAACAAACAAATTTGATTGAAGAAAAATACTTACAAGATCATAATGTTAAACATGAATTTTGTATTTCAACGCAACATTATTCTTTTGCCGTAGAAGCTTTTGTTTCTTTGATTAAAGAATATGGTGGGAAGGAATATGATTTCAGGATTCGAGAAACACAAACTTATGAAATTATTGAAGATGTTGCGAAACTTAAAAGTGAAATTGGGGTTCTTTATCTTAATTCATTTAATGAAGTTGTTTTAAAGAAAACATTGAAAGAAAATGACTTAACATTTCATCGTTTATTTATTGCAAAGCCCCATGTTTTTATTGGAAAAGACAATCCTCTTGCAAACAAAAATAAAGTATCTTTAGAGGATTTAAAAGAATATCCACGTTTATCTTATGAACAAGGAGAACATAATTCTTTTTACTTTTCTGAAGAAATCTTAAGTACTTTAGAAAGTCAAAAAGAAATTAAAGTATGTGACCGAGCAACACTTTTTAATTTATTAATAGGTCTTAATGGTTATACAATTTGTAGTGGAGTCATTAATGAACAGCTTAATGGGAAAGATATCATTGCGGTTCCTTTAGATGTGGATGATTTTATGGAAATAGGATATATTACGCATAATAAAGCTATATTGAGCCGTTTTGGACAACTTTATATTGATATCTTAAAAGAGTATACAAAAAAGGATTCGTAAGGAATCCTTTTAGTTTGCACGTGTTTTGCTAAAGTAAAGAAGATCGGTTGCCTGCATGTTGTTTTCATAGATTTCTTGAGGATAATAATCAATGAAAAAGTTTTCAATTTTATGACTATAATGATAACCAAGCTTTGTATAAATAAGCATATTTGTCATAGAACTATTGGCAGTTCCAATTAAAAAAGTTAGTTTGTTTTGATAAAGCTTTTCAATATGTTGAATAAGTGCTTTTCCATAACCATGTCCTCGATACTTTTCTAATGTAAGTAAATTCTTTATTTCAACAGTAGTGTCATTGATTTCTTTTGCTGCAATAAAAGCAAGAGGTGTTTGTTTTTCAAAGTAAGCAAATAATCTTCCATCTCTTAAATAATTTTCAACAAGATTAATATTCGGATCACTTTCGCATAATAAAGTGGCATAATCTAATTTATTTTCAATAATTTCTTGAATCATAGTTATTCCTCCAATAGAAGCATTTTAACATATTTTAGAATATGTTAAAATAAGTTGAGGTGAATTTTATGAATCATAAATTAAATAAGAAAAAAGTAGCATTCGTTATGATAATAGCTGTACTTGTTATTTCTTTAGGTGTTTTTCTTTTTAATAATGTAAATCAACCTACAAAAAAAGAAACACCTAAAAAGGTACAAGAAAAAACAGTACAAAAAGAAGAGAAAAAGAAAGAAGAAGCTGAAGTGAATTTTACTATTTCTTTTGCTGGAGATTGTACACTTGGAAACTATGCCGGACAAGCTTATGATGGATCGTTTAATCAAGAATATAAAAGACAAGGGAATGATCCAACATATTTTTTAAAAAAAGTAAAAGATGTTTTTGAAAAAGATGATTTGACAGTTGTTAATCTAGAAGGACCACTTACTACAGCCAGTAATCATCTTGAAAAAGAATTTCCTTTTAGTGGAGCTCCTGAATATACAAAAATATTGACTTCTTCATCAGTAGAAGCAGTTACCCTCGCAAATAATCATAGTGAAGATTATTATGAAGCAGGTCTTCAAGATACAAAAAAATATTTAGATGAAGCTTCTATTGGTCATTTTGGTTATGATGATTACTACATAAAAGAAGTCAAAGGCATCAAGTGTGGATTCCTTGGTTATCGTTCACTTTCGGTATCTATGAATAATGAAAGTGGTCATCAAAAAATACAAGAAGCAATCAATCATTTAAAAAATGAGGAACAATGTCAACTTGTTTTTGTTTATTATCATTGGGGTATTGAAAGACAATATCAAGCCAATGAAGATCAAAGATCACTGGCTAAGTTTACCATTGATGCTGGAGCGGATGCTGTCATTGGTTCACATCCTCATGTTGTTCAAGGAACAGAAACCTACAATGGAAAACCTATTGTTTATTCGTTAGGTAATTTCTGTTTTGGTGGTAATCGTAATCCAAGTGATACAGACACAATGATTTATCAACTCTCTTATTCTTTTAAAGGAACAACACAAACAGGATATCAAGTACAAATCATTCCATGTTCTTTAACTTCATCAAGAGGAAGAAATGATTATCAACCATATATTTTACAAGATGAACAAGCAAGTAGAGTCAAGGAAAAGATTAAGAAATATAGTTATTAAGAGGGTAAAAATGAATACTTTTCTAGAATTAATTCATAGTAGACATAGTTTTCGAGGAGAATATCAAGCAGTTCAGTAAAAAGAGAGGACCTTATCAAAATAATGCAAGCAGGAATCGACGCTCCTTCTGGATGTAATAAACAAACAACAAGTTTTATTGCGATTGATGATCCACATATTTTAAAACAATTACTCAATGTTATAGATCCGCCAATAGGACAAAGTGCACCCGCTGCCATTTGTGTGCTCACTCAACGTATCTATGCATATCGTGATAAATGTTTTGCCATACAGGATTATTCAGCAGCAATTGAAAATATGTTACTAGCAATCATTGCTTTGGGATATGAAAGCTGTTGGTATGAAGGGCACATTACCGATGAGGATCAAATCGGTAAAAAAATGGCACACATACTAAATGTACCAGGTGATTATGAATTGGTATGCTTTTACCAATTGGTATTCCAAAAGAAAAAAATGTTATAAAAATAAAAAAGAAGTCATTTGATGAGCGAGCTTGGTTTAATGGTTTTAAAAAGTTCAAATAAAAAGAAATGGGAAATTTTTTCTCATTTCTTTCTTTTTTCTACCTTTATATTACCATAAAATGGGCATTTTTTCAAGACTAGTCATTTCTGTAAAAGTCTTGTATTAAATATATGGAGGTAATTTTATGGAACAAAATATGACAGCATTAGTAAGTTTGTTTGCAAGAACGTATCATCAAAAAAGTAAGGATATTAAAATTTTTGATGATCCTCTTTCAACAAAATTAATTACAAAAAAAGAATATGAAATGATTAGGTTAAGTATGTCACAAGGTATTTCATTTTTTAATCCTAATTTTAAAGGAAGTAAGGAAGAAGCATTAAAGTGGATTGTAGATCATCAACTATCACCTTCTGTTTTACTAAGAAGTGCTTTTTGTAAAGAAGCGATTGAAGAGATGAAAGAAAAGGGATGTAAGCAATATCTAGATTTTGCCTCAGGTTATGATAGTTTTGCTTACATGTATCAAAATAAAATGAATGTATTTGAAATTGATAAGCAAGAGGTTATTGATGATAAAAGACAAAGACGTCAAAATGTAGATATTAAAAATATTCAATTTCTATCAATTGATTTAGGTAAGGATAATTGGATCAATAGGTTATTAGAAAGTACTTATCAAGAAAACCAACTTTCTGTATGTAGTCTCCTTGGTTTAAGTTATTATCTAACGCATGACCAATTTAAAAGACTGCTTAAAGAAATCTCAAAACATATGATAAAAGGAAGTCGACTTGTCTTTGATTATCCTAGTTATCAAGAAAGTGATGAAACACGAAAATCAGAAGTATTAGCTAAAGAAGCAAATGAAACAATGAGGGCTAAATATAGTTTTGAACAATTAAAAGAAATACTTGATTTGTGTCATTTAAAAATAGTAAGACATGATGATTATAGAATTACTTTAGATTCTCTTATTCACTATAATGAATATTATAAGGATAATCCAATCATTGCTCCTAAAGGTGTTTGTTATTGTGTTGCGGAAAAAGAATAATTAATTATGGTAAAATAGAAAAAAGGTTGGTGGAAATATGAAAAAAGCAATGATTTTTGATTTAGATGGGACTTTATGGGATTCTACACAAAGTGCACCTTTTATTTGGAAAAGAGTTTTAGATAAACACCATTTAGATATTTCTATTACTCAAGAAAAGGTTGCTTCGCTGATGGGAAAAACCATGGAAGAAATTGGCAATATCTTATTTCCAAGCATTAATGAAGAAAAAAGAAATCAAATTATTGATGATTTTAGTGAAGAAGAGGTCAATTATTTAAATGAACATGGAGCTATTTTGTATGAAGGTATTGAAGAAACGTTAGAAATTTTATCTAAAAAATATGATCTATATATTGTTAGTAATTGTCAAAAGGGATATGTCGAAGCTTTTTTACATGCTCATCATTTAGAAAATTATTTTAAAGATATTGAAATGTCAGGAAGAACAGGAAAAGATAAAGGACATAATATTTTATTGTTGATGGAAAGAAATCATATACAAGAGGCAATTTATATAGGAGATACACAAGGAGACCAAGAGGCTTCAAGATTTGCAGGTATTCCTTTTATCTTTGCTAGCTATGGATTTGGTAATGCATGGCATCCAGATAAAGTTATTAAATCGTTTAAAGAATTAACAAATTTTTAAGAAATGAAAAAGAAATGATAGAATGATAAAAAAATCAATTTTTATATAAAAACAAAGAAATTTGGTGTTGATTAAAGAGACATTTTTTGATATTATGCAGTTAAGTTATACGACTGACGGAAGTGGAATAAACCACAGGGAGTATAATCGTGTAAAAGAGTCGACCGTCTGGGCTAAGAATAGTCTGGATGAGTGGGCTCTTTTTTTGGTTGATAGGTAAAATAACTAGTTTCATATATTGTCTTGTAATATAATGAAAGTGGTTAAAAGAATCAATCAAAAAGAAAAAAAGAAAGGATGAACGACAATGTTAACTGATGTAGAAATTGCACAAAGTGCAGAGATGAAACCGATTGTTGAAATTGCTCAAAAAGTTGGTTTGGATGAGGATGATTTAGAATTATATGGAAAATATAAAGCAAAGATTTCCCTTGAAGCCATTAAAAAATTAGATCAAAACGAAGATGGAAAATTGATCTTAGTAACAGCAATTAATCCAACACCTGCAGGTGAAGGGAAAACCACAACAATGATTGGATTATCACAAGCACTTAACAAATTAGGAAAGAAATCTGTAGTTGCAATGCGTGAGCCATCGCTTGGTCCATGTTTTGGAATCAAAGGTGGAGCTGCTGGTGGAGGATATGCGCAAGTTGTTCCAATGGAAGATATCAACCTTCATTTTACAGGAGATATTCATGCAATCACTGCTGCAAACAACTTAATTGCAGCGATGCTTGATAATTCCATTCATCAAGGGAATCCACTTAATATCGATGTAAGACAAATCGTTTGGAAACGTGTGGTCGATTTAAACGATCGTGCACTACGTCATACTGTTTGTGGACTTGGTGGTAAAGTAAACGGGGTTCCTCGTGAAGATGGATTTGATATTACCGTTGCTAGTGAAGTTATGGCAATTCTTTGTTTAGCGACTTCTTTAGAAGATTTAAAACAAAGAGCTGCAAAAATGATTGTCGCTTATACTTATGATGGAAAACCAGTTACTGTTGATGATATTGAAGCAACAGGAGCGGTAACACTTTTATTAAAAGATGCGATTAAACCAAATTTAGTTCAAACTTTAGATCACACACCAGTATTTGTTCATGGGGGGCCATTTGCAAATATTGCCCATGGATGTAACTCTGTTATGGCTACTCAACTTGCTATCAAGTTAGGAGATTATGCGATTACTGAAGCTGGATTTGGTGCTGATTTAGGAGCTGAAAAATTCTTAGATATTAAATGTCGTCAAGCAAATTTAAATCCTGAAGCAGTTGTTATTGTTGCAACTGTTCGAGCTTTAAAAATGCATGGTGGTGTTGCTAAAAAAGATTTAGGAAATGAAAATTTGGGAGCTTTAAAAGCTGGTTTAGGAAACTTAGAAAAGCATATTGAAAACATTGCAAAGTTCGATTTACCTTGTATCGTTGCTATTAATGCTTTTCCAACAGACACAGAAGCGGAACTTCAATTATTAAATGAATGTTGCAAGAAACTTGGTGTTGAAGTAGCTATTAGTAAAGTTTGGGAAAAAGGTGCTGATGGTGGAATCGAACTTGCTGAAAAGTTATTAAATATTTTAGAAACAAAAGAAGCTAATTATCATCCACTTTATGATTTAGATTTATCAATTGAAGAAAAGATTGAAACAATCGTTAAAGAAATCTATGGTGGAGATGGTGTTGAATTTACAAAGAAAGCAAAAAATAAAATTAAAAAATATACAGAACAAGGATTAAGTCAATTACCAATTTGTGTTGCTAAAACACAATACTCATTATCTGACCAAGCTTCCTTGCTTGGTCGACCAACAGGGTTTACTGTTAAAATCAATGATATTATTCCATCTGCTGGAGCAGGATTCTTGGTGGCTATTTCTGGTGATATTATGCGTATGCCAGGACTTCCAAAACGTCCAGCCGCTGTCAATATGGATATTGATGAAGATGGAAAAATTATAGGATTATTCTAAAAAGGAGAGAAAGATGAAAGTTGCTATTATTATGGGTTCAACTTCTGATTTACCTAAAGTTGAACCAGCTATTTCAATTTTAAAAAATTGTGGTGTTGAAGTGAATGTTCGTTGTTTATCTGCTCATAGAGCGCATTTAGGACTTTCTAGTTTCATTAAAGAAACAGAAACAGATGGAACAGAAGTTATTATTACAGCTGCAGGAATGGCAGCAGCCCTTCCAGGTGTGGTGGCTAGTCAAACAGTTTTACCAGTTATTGGTGTTCCAATTGCAGGAAGTAATTTAGACGGAATGGATGCTTTATTATCCATTGTTCAAATGCCTTCGGGTATTCCAGTAGCAACCGTTGCTATTAATGGAAGTAAAAATGCAGCTTATTTAGCACTTCAAATTATGGCTATTAAACATAGTGAAATCAAAGAAGGGCTACTTAAAGAAAGAAAACAAATGGAAGCTGACGCAATGAAAGCTAACGATGAAGTCATAGAAAAATACAAATAGGGGGAAAAGAAAAATGGCAGAATTATTGTATGAAGGAAAAGCAAAACAAGTTTACAAAACAGAAAAGGAAGATGAATATTTAATTCATTATAAAGATGATGCAACAGCAGGTAATGGTGTTAAACATGATAAGTTTGAAGGTAAAGGTGTTTTAAACAATACAATCTCTTGTATTATCTTTGATATGTTAGAAGAAGCTGGAATTAAAACACATATGATTAAAAAATTAAATGAAAGAGATATTTTAGTTAAAAAAGTAGATATCTTCCCATTAGAAGTAATTGTTAGAAATATTACAACAGGATCTTTCTGTAGAAGACTTGGAGCTCCTGAAGGAATCGTTTTAGATGAACCAATCTTTGAAATGAGCTATAAAAATGATGAATATGGTGATCCATTAATCAATGATGATCACGCTGTTGCTTTAAAACTTGCAACTAGAGAAGAATTAGCATACATCAAAGAAACAACATTAAAAATCAATGAATTATTAAAAGAATTCTTCTTATCAATGAATTTAAAACTTGTTGATTTTAAAATTGAATTTGGTAAAACTGCAGATGGAACAATCTTATTAGCTGATGAAATTTCACCAGATTCATGTCGTTTATGGGATGTTGATACAAACCAAAAATATGATAAAGATGTATTTAGACAAGATATTGGAGATTTAATTGAAACTTATAAAGCAGTTCTAGCAAGAATGCAAAATAAATAATTAAGGAGAATAATGATGGATTACAAAAAAGCTGGAGTCGATATTGAAGCAGGTTATAAATCAGTAGAATTAATGAAAGAACATGTTAAAAAAACAATGCGCCCTGAAGTTTTAGGAGGACTTGGTGGTTTTGCTGGTGCCTTTGATTTAAGTGGTATTAAAAATATGGAAGAACCGGTTTTATTATCAGGAACAGATGGTTGTGGAACAAAAGTAAAACTTGCTTTTGTGATGGATAAACACGATACTATTGGAATTGATGCTGTTGCGATGTGTGTCAATGATATTGCTTGTTCAGGAGGAGAACCACTTTTCTTCTTAGATTATATTGCTTGTGGTAAAAACTATCCTGAAAAAATTGCTTCAATTGTAAGTGGTGTGGCTGAAGGATGTTTACAATCTGAATGTGCTTTAGTTGGTGGAGAAACTGCCGAACATCCAGGTTTAATGCCAGAAAATGATTATGATTTAGCAGGATTTGCGGTTGGTGTTGTTGATAAAAAAGATATTATTGATGGGTCAACAATTAAGTCAGGTGATACTTTAATTGGTATTGCTTCAAGTGGTGTTCATTCAAATGGTTTTTCACTTGTTAGAAAAGTGTTTGAAATGACAAAAGAATCATTAGATACATACTATGATGAATTAGGAAAAACTTTAGGAGAAGCTTTAATTGAACCAACACGTATTTATGTAAAAGCTTTAAAAAATGTAAAAAATGCTGGTGTTAGAATTAAAGGATGCTCTCATATTACAGGAGGAGGTTTCTTTGAAAATGTACCTAGAATGCTTCCTGAAAATGTAAGAGCAATCATTAAAAAAGAAAGTTATCCAGTACCAGCTTTATTTGATTTAATTCAAAAAAATGGAAATATTGAAGAACATATGATGTACAACACATTCAATATGGGTCTTGGTATGGTAATTGCAGTTAATCCAGAAGATGTTGAAACAACAATGAAAGCTATTGAAGAAGCAGGAGATAAATGCTACGTTGTTGGAAATATCGTAGAAGGAGATAAGGGCGTGGATTTATGCTAAAATTTGCAGTCTTTGTCTCTGGCGGGGGAACAGATTTACAATCTATTATTGATGCTAAAAACGAAGGAAAGATCAATGGCGAAATCGCCCTTGTTCTTTCGAATCGTCAAAAGGCTTATGGTTTACAAAGAGCTAAAGATGCTGGTATTGAAACGACAGTTGTTAAAAAAGATGATGCTTTGATTGTAAAGATGTTAAAAGAAAGAAATATTGATTTTATTGTATTGGCTGGGTATCTAGCAATTTTAACGGATGAGTTAATCGATGCATATCCAAATAAAATTATGAACATTCATCCTTCTCTTATTCCTTCTTTTTGTGGGCCGGGAATGTATGGAATGCATGTTCATGAAGCTGTATTACAACGTGGTGCAAAGGTTTCGGGGGCAACCGTGCACTTTGTTTCAAATATTGTCGATGGGGGACCGATTATTAAACAAGTTGCTTGTGATATATCGGATTTAGACACAGCGGATGATATTCAAAAAAGGGTGTTAGAGATTGAACATAAATTACTACCAGAAGTTGTAGGGCTATATTGTGATAATAAGATAAAAATAATTGATGGAAAGGCAAAGGTAATTTAAATGAAAAGAGCTTTAATTTCAGTTACAAATAAAGATGGGGTTGTTGATTTTGCTAAAGGATTAGTAGAGTTAGGCTTTGAAATTGTATCGACAGGAGGTACAATGAAAGTTTTACAAGAAAATGGGGTTTCTTGTATTGCAATTGATGATGTGACAGGATTTCCTGAAATGTTAGATGGACGTGTTAAAACACTTCATCCAATGGTTCATGGAGGACTTTTATATCGTCGTGATTTACCTAGTCATGTTGAAACAATTAAAAAACATGGTATTCATCCAATTGATTTAGTATGTGTCAACTTATATGAATTTGAAAAAGCTTTAAAAGCTGGTAAAGATTTACCAGATATGATTGAAAATATTGATATTGGTGGACCATCAATGATTCGTTCAGCAGCTAAAAATTTTAAAGATGTTTTAATTGTTACGGATCCAAAAGATTATGACAATGTTTTAGATGCGATTAAAAATGATACAACTGATTTTGATTTCAGAATGAATCTTGCTTATAAAGCATTCTCTATGACAGGTGCTTATGATGCAATGATTTCAAGATACTTTGCAGATCAAGTTGGAGATCAATTCCCAGATACATTAAATCTTTCATTAAAGAAAGTAGAACATTTACGTTATGGCGAAAACTCTCAACAAGCAGCAAATAAATATGAAGATAGTTATGTTCAAAAATCTTTATTAGATTATGAACAACTTCATGGTAAAGAAATTTCATTTAACAATGTAAACGATTTATATGGAGCAGTTGCACTTGTTAGAGAATTTGGTAATCAAATCGTTACAGCAGCCATCAAACATTCAACTCCTTGTGGTGTTGCCATTGGAAATACAGGTTATGATTCTTATATGAAGGCCTATGAAGCAGATCCTCAATCGATTTTTGGTGGAATCGTTGCTGTTAACTATAAAATTGATAAAGCAACAGCTGAACAAATGCATAAGATTTTCTTAGAAATCGTAGCTGCACCAGATTTTGATGATGATGCTTTAGAAATCTTAAAGAAAAAGAAAAACTTACGTATTTTAAAACTTAAAAATTTAGATGCACGTGGTGCTAAATATGATATTAAATATCTTGAAGGAAAAGTATTAGTTCAAGAATTAAATACAAAAATGATTGATGAAATGAAAGTTGTAACAAATGTTCAACCTACAAAAGAACAACTTACAGATATGGAATTTGGTATGAAAGTTGTTAAATATGTAAAATCAAATGCGATTTGTATTGTTAAAAATGGTGTAACACTTGCTATTGGTGGAGGACAAACATCAAGAGTATGGGCTTTAGAAAATGCTATTCATAATAATCCAGATAAAGATTTCAATGGTTCAGTACTTGCTTCAGATGCTTTCTTCCCATTCAATGACTGTGTTCAAGTGGCTGCAGATGCAGGTGTTCAAGCAATTATTCAACCAGGTGGTTCAATTAGAGATCAAGATTCAATTGATTTATGTAATGAAAAAAATATCCCTATGGTATTTAGCGGATATAGACACTTTAGACACTAGGAGGCTTATATGAAAGTTCTTGTAATCGGTAGTGGTGGTCGTGAACATGCGATTGCTTATAAATTAAAACAAAGTCCAAAAGTATCTGAACTTTATGCAATTCCAGGAAACCCTGGGATTGCAAGTTTAGGTACGTGTGTACCAGGTTCAGTAGAAGATAATGAATTTATTGTTGATTTTATTCAAAAGAATCAAATCGATTTAACTGTTATTGGTCCAGAAGTTCCTTTATGTAATGGTCTTGCTGATGATATTGAAAAAGCAGGTTATAAAGCTTTTGGCCCTCAAAAAAAAGCAGCAACTTTAGAAGGAAGCAAAGCTTTCTCTAAAGATTTTATGATTAGACATCATATTCCTACAGCAAAATATGTTGAAGTCACAGACTTTGAAAAAGCTTGTAAAGAAGTTGATCACTTTGATTTTCCGTTAGTAATCAAAGCAGATGGTTTAGCTGCTGGAAAAGGTGTTGTTATTGTTGAAAATAAAGAAGATGCCATTTCTACTTTAAAAGAAATGATGGTTGATGGTGCTTTAGATGGTGCCGGAAGTAAAGTTGTATTAGAAGAATTCTTAACAGGATTTGAATGTTCTTTACTTTGTTTTACAGACGGTAAAACAATTGTACCAATGGTTTCAGCAAAAGATCATAAACAAATCTTTGATGGAAATAAAGGACCTAATACAGGTGGTATGGGAACTGTTTCTCCAAATCCATTTTTACCAGAAGGTATGGATGAAGTCTTAAAAAAAGATATTCTTGACCCATTTATGCAAGGACTTAAAGAAGATCAAATGGACTATCGTGGAGTTGTTTTCATTGGTTTAATGATTGAAAATAATCAAGCAAAAGTTCTTGAATTTAATGTCCGTTTTGGTGATCCTGAAACACAATCAATCCTTCTTCGTTTAGAAAGTGATCTTTATGAAATCATGGATGCTTGTGCGACTTATACTTTGGATCAAGTAGATGTCAAATGGTCAGATGACCACGTGGCTTGTCTTGTACTTGCAAGTGGAGGTTATCCAGGTAAATATGAAAAAGGAATTGAAATTAAAAATATTGACAAAGTAAGTGATGATATTGTTGTTTTCCATGCGGGAACAGCTTTAAAAGATGGTAAACTTGTCACAAATGGTGGACGTGTTTTAAATGTGTGCGCAAGAGGAGCAAATTTACAAGAAGCACTTGCGAAAGTCTATGAAACTGCTACAATTATTACATTCGATGGTATGTACTATCGTCATGATATTGGACTTAGATAGGAGAGAACTCTATGACAAATGTAAGAAGAATTTATGTAGAAAAAAGAAAAGAATACGCAACAGAAGCGCATGAAATTCAAACCAACCTCGTTGAACAATTAGGTTTAACGATTCATTCACTTCGTATTGTTCATCGTTATGATGTACAAGGGATTAGTGAAGAAATCTTACAACAAGGAATTAATACAATTCTTGCTGAACCAATGGTGGATCATGTTTATGATGAAACATTTCCAATGAGTGAAAAAGAATCTGTTTTCGCAATTGAATTTTTACCAGGTCAATATGATCAACGTGCTGATTCATGCGAACAATGTTTCCAAATTCTAACAGGAACATCTTCAACAAAAGTAAGATGTGCCAAACTTATTGTAGTAGACATTGATAAAAATGAAGATGTTTTAAATCAAATCAAACATTATTTAATTAACCCAGTTGATCAAAGAATTGCTTCTTTAGAAAAACCAGAACATTTAAATGATGAAACACCTGATATTAAACCTGTGCCAACTTTAACTGGATTTAATGATTTAGATGAAGCAGGATTAAATCAATTCTTAAAAGATAATGGAATGGCTATGAATCTTGATGATTTAAAAGTAACTCAAGATTACTTTAAAAATGAAGAACATAGAGATCCTACTGAAACAGAAATCAAAGTGTTAGATACATATTGGTCTGATCATTGTCGTCATACAACATTTGCGACAGTTATTACAGATATCGATATTCAAAATGGTGCTTTTAAAGAAATCTTAGAAAAAGATATTGAAAGCTATAAAACAAGCAGACATGCCGTTTATGGAGTAAATACAACAAGACCTCTTACTTTAATGGATCTTGCAACTATTTCAATGAAAGAACTTCGTAAAAAAGGATATCTTGATGATATGGAAGTTTCTGAAGAAATTAATGCATGTTCTATTGAAATTACTGTTCATACAAATCAAGGAGATGAACAATGGTTATTAATGTTCAAAAATGAAACACATAACCACCCTACAGAAATTGAACCATTTGGGGGAGCTGCAACATGTTTAGGTGGAGCTATTCGTGACCCACTTTCAGGACGTGCTTATGTTTACCAATCAATGCGTATTACTGGAGCAGGTGATCCAAGAAAAACATTGGCAGAAACAACGCCAGGTAAATTACCACAAAGAAAAATTTGTCAAGAAGCTGCTCATGGTTTTTCAAGTTATGGTAATCAAATTGGGTTAACAACAGGTTATGTTCATGAAATTTACGATGAAGGTTATATCGCTAAACGTATGGAAGTAGGAGCTGTTGTGGCTGCTGCACCAAAAGAACAAGTAAAACGTTTAGAACCACAAAATGGACAAATCGTCTTATTAATTGGGGGACGCACAGGACGTGATGGGATTGGTGGTGCTACCGGTTCTTCAAAATCACATGACGTAAAATCTATTGAAACAGCAGGTGCTGAAGTTCAAAAAGGAAATCCTGTAGAAGAAAGAAAAATTCAAAGATTATTTAGAAATAAAGCAGTCTCAGAAAAAGTTGTTAGATGTAATGACTTTGGAGCTGGTGGGGTTTGTGTTGCCGTTGGTGAACTTGCTCCAGGGCTTGATATTGATTTAGATGCTGTTTTGAAAAAATATGATGGTTTAACAGGTACAGAACTTGCTATTAGTGAATCACAAGAACGTATGGCTATTGTTGTCAATGACTATGATGTTGATTTCATTAAAGAAGAATGTGCAAAAGAAAACTTAGAAGTTGTTCAAGTGGCAACTGTTACAGATACAAATCGTTTAGTAATGAAGCACATGGGTAAAGATATTGTTAATATTTCTCGTGATTTCTTAGATGCTGCAGGGGCAAAACGTTATCAAAATATTGAAGTTGAGTTACCAAACTTTGAAAGTACACCTTTTGATGAAGAAGAAAGAAATGATTTTGTTGGTACAACAAAAGAAGTATTATCAAGATTATCTGTTGCTTCACAAAAAGGTCTTGTTGAAAGATTTGACTCATCTATTGGAAATGGTACAGTTTTATCTCCTTATGGTGGACGTACATATCACACAGAAACAGAAGGTATGGCTGCTTTAATTCCTGTTTTAGGAAAAGAAACAACAACTGCTTCTTTAATGGCTTATGGGTATAATCCTAAGATTTCTAAATGGTCACCATATCATGGAGCAATGTATGCCGTTGTTGAAAGTGTTGCTAAGATCGTTGCCATGGGTGGAAACTATCATACAATTCGTTTTTCATTCCAAGAATATTTTGAAAAATTATTAGATGATCCAAAACGTTGGGGTAAACCATTAGCTGCTTTACTTGGAGCTAATCGTGTTCAACAAGAATTAAAACTTCCATCAATTGGTGGTAAAGATTCAATGTCAGGAACATTTGAAAATATTTCGGTTCCACCAACACTTGTTTCTTTTGCCATTACAGCAAGTGATGTTCATGATGTTATGACACCAGAAGCAAAAGAAGCGGGACATATTTTAGCAGAAGTTCAAATTAAAAAAGATCAATTTAAAGTCTTTGATTTTGATCATTTACAAAAACAATATAATGCTATCCAAGATTTAATGAAACAAAAGAAAATTTATTCTGCATATACAGTTAAAGATGGTGGTGTGATTGAAGCTGTTTGTAAAATGTCCTTTGGTAATGGTTTAGGAGCTGCTTTCAATACAGATTATTCACTTGCTTCTTATGTTGAAAAGAATTATGGAAATATTATTGTTGAAGTGAAATCAGAAAAAGATCTAGTAGGTTTAGATTATAGAGTAGTGGCTACTTTAAATGATAGTGAAAAATTCTCTTATGGAATGGATACAATTTCTATTCAAGAAGCTTATGCAATCAATAAAGCACCATTAGAAAGTGTTTATCCAACAAGAGAAAAAGCACCTACACAAGATATTAAAGTTGCGGAATGTAAAACAAGATCAACTTTAAAAGCAAAACAATATATTGAAACACCATTAGTTGTTATTCCAGTGTTCCCAGGAACAAATTGCGAATATGATTCAAAACGTGCTTTTGAAAAAGCAGGGGCTAAGGTTGAACTTGTCTTAATTAGAAATAAAACAGAAGAAATGTTAAAAACATCGATTGATGAATTGGAAAATGCCATCAAACGTGCTAATATTGTGATGCTACCAGGAGGATTCTCTGCTGGTGATGAACCTGAAGGTTCAGGTAAATTTATTGCAACAGTTTTAAGAAATCCAAGATTAAAAGCAGCAATTAGTGATTTATTAGATAATAGAGATGGTTTAATGATTGGTATTTGTAATGGATTCCAAGCACTTATTAAATTAGGATTACTTCCATATGGTGAAATTAGAGATATGTCTGAAAATGACGCTACTCTTACATTCAATACGATTGGTCGTCACTTATCTCAATTTGTAGATACACGTATTGGTTCTGTTAAATCACCATGGCTTGCTAATGTTAATGTGGGAGATGTTCATGTTATTCCTATTTCTCATGGAGAAGGACGTTTTGTTGCTCCTAAAGAAGTTATTGATGAACTATTCGCTAATGGACAAGTATTCTCTCAATATGTTGATCCTAATCGTAAAGTTACAATGCAAACACCATACAATCCAAATGGTTCAATGTATGCTATTGAAGGTATTGTTTCTCGTGATGGTCGTGTTCTTGGTAAGATGGGACATAGTGAACGTCAAGGCGAAAACCGTTTTAAAAATGTTTATGGTGAAATGGATCAAAAATTATTTGAAGCTGGTGTAAATTATTTTAGAGGTGGTAAATAGAATGGATAAACAACAATTTGAATGTTTTACATTAAGTCCTTTAGATGGACGTTATGCAGGTATTAAAGATGCTTTAGGTGAATATTTTTCTGAATATGCTTTAGTGAAATATCGTGTTTTTGTTGAAATTCAATGGTTAAAATTCTTAATTGAAAATGTAGAAAGTGATGTTCTTTCTACATTTGACAAAGATAACTTAGGACAAATCGAAGCTATTTCAAAAGATTTCAATTATGATTCTTTTAAAGCAATCAAAGATATTGAAGCTGTTACAAGGCATGATGTTAAAGCAGTAGAATATTTCATTGGAAATCAATTAAAAGATATGGGTTATGATTATTTAATCAGTTTTGTTCATATTGGATGTACTTCAGAAGATATTAATAATACATCTTATGCTTGTATGATCAAACATGGTTTAAATGATGTTTGGTTAAAGAAAGCAAAAGAATTTACTGCTGTTATTAATAAATGGGCAGTTGAACATAAAAATGATGCGATGTTAGCTCATACTCATGGTCAACCTGCTACACCAACAACAATTGGTAAGGAATTTAAAGTTTATGCCTATCGTTTTACTTCAAGCATTGAAAATATTGAAAATATTAAAATTAAAGCTAAATTTAATGGAGCAACAGGTAACTATAGTGCTATTTTAACAGCATTCCCTCAATTAGATTGGCAAATTCTTAATAAAAAATTTGTAGAAGAATATTTAGGGTTAACTTACAATCCTTTAACAACACAAATTGAAAGCCATGATTATACATGTCATATTTTAGATGGTATTCGTCATTTCAATAATGTGTTAGTGGATTTTGATGTTGATATGTGGTTATACATTTCAATGGAATACTTCAAACAAATTCCTGTAAAAGGAGAAGTAGGAAGTAGTACAATGCCTCATAAAGTCAATCCAATTCGTTTTGAAAACTCAGAAGCAAATGTTGATATGTCTAATAATATTTGTGTTGGTTTATCAAATAAATTACCTAAATCACGTATGCAAAGAGATTTATCAGATAGTTCAAGTCAAAGAAATATTGGTTTAGCTTTTGGATATTCTTTACAAGCAATTAGTGAAACAACAAATGGTTTAGCTAAATGTGTTGTTAATAAAGATAAACTTGCGGCTGACTTAAATGAAAAATGGGAAGTTCTTGCTGAACCAATTCAAACAATGCTTAGAAAATATGGTATTTCTGATGCCTATGATCAATTAAAAGAACTTACAAGAGGTAAAAATATTTCACAAGAAGCAATTATGGAATTTGCGAAAGGATTAGATGTTTTATCAGATGAAGATCGTCAAACTTTACTAGATATGACACCTGCAAGCTATATTGGATATGCTTCTAACTTATGTGATATTGATTTATAATGATTGATCGTCAAGCAATTTATATTTTATATAATGATCAAGTTGGTAAAAAGCTGGTAGAACATTTCTATCAGCTTCTTGTTGTTTATAGTCAAAATGAAAAAATAAAACCTGTTGAAAGTTATCTTTTAAAATTGAATGATATTGCTAGAAAGAAGAAAACACGTCTTGTTTATTATGATAACCATAGTTTAAAAGAAGATCTGTCACAATTTATTGTAGAAGAGTATCGTCTTTCAAAAATGGAACAAAAATGAGACAAATTTGAGACATAAATGATTAAAAACGTGGTATACTATAGATACTAGAAATAGGAATTGATTTTTTAGTCATTATTTTATATAATCTTTATAATCCATTGAGCAAGATTAAATAGTGGAAATAGTTAGAGAGAAGATGGCTGGTGAAAATCTTTGTATGGAAGCTATGGGACACTTGTGAGGAATTACTTGAAAAGAGTAATCGTTAATCGCGTTAAGATGAAAGTGCGTATGAAAATACGAATTAAGGTGGTACCGCGTTGAAACGTCCTTAGAGGGGCGTTTTTATATTTTTAAGGAGGAAAAATAATGGGATATAGTGCACCAAGAGGTACGGTAGATATTTTACCTGGACAAAGTGAAAAATGGATTAAATTAGAACAATTGTTAAGAACAATTGCTGCTAATTATAATGTTAAAGAAATGAGAACACCAATTTTTGAACATGCTGAATTATTTAACAGAGCTGTGGGGGATACAAGTGATGTCGTTTCTAAAGAAATGTATACTTTCCAAGATAAAAAAGGAAGATATATTTCCCTTAGACCAGAAGGAACTGCTGGTATTGCAAGAGCTTATGTAGAAAATAAAATGTATGGTTTACCAGAAAAACTACAAAAAGTTTATTATATGGGACCAATGTTTAGATATGAAAGACCTCAAAATGGTCGACAAAGACAATTCCACCAATTTGGGGTAGAAATGTTAGGTGTTGAATCACCTTATGTAGATGTTGAATGTATGCTTATGGCAGTGACTGTTGTTGAAGCATTAGGACTTCAAAATGTCACACTTCATATCAACTCTTTAGGTGATAATGAATCAAGAGATGCTTATCGTGAAGCTTTAAAAGATCATTTTAGGGATCATTTAGATGAATTATGTGGAGATTGTAAAGCACGTTTTGAAAAGAATCCTTTACGTATTTTAGATTGCAAAGTGGATGCGAAACATCCAGCTATGAAAACAGCACCGAAAACAATTGATTATTTAAGCGAAAGTGCTAAAAATCATTTTGATAAAGTATGTACTTTATTAGATGATTTAGAAATTGATTATGTCATCGATACAAACTTAGTAAGAGGATTAGATTATTATTCTCATACTGTTTTTGAAATTATTTCTGATGATCCAAAATTAGGTGCGGGAGCTACTGTTGGTGGTGGCGGACGCTACAATGGTTTAATTGAAGAAATTGGTGGACCAGCAACACCAGGTGTTGGTTTTGCCTTTGGTATGGAAAGACTTCTTCTTGCTTTAGATGATGAAGAAGATGAAGACGAAGATGGTTTAGATTGTTATATTATGCCTTTAGGCGAAGAAGCAAAAGATCTTGCTATGCAAATTATTGCGATGTTAAGAGCAAATGGCTTTACATGTGAAATGGATCATGTATCTCGTGGTTTAAAAGGACAATTTAAATCAGCAGATCGTTTTAATGCACATTTTTCTATTATTTTAGGGGAAGAAGAAGTAAAAAATGAAGTGGTTAATATTAAATGTAATCATGATAAAGAACAAGAAGTTGTGCCATTAGAAAATATTTTGGCACATATTGAAAATCATTTAAGTGGGGGACATGAACATGAATAGAACACATAATAACGGTGAACTTCGTTTAGAAAATGTTGGACAAACAGTTGAACTAAAAGGATGGGTTTCTAAAAAGAGAAATTTAGGAGCTCTTGTATTTATTGATTTAAGAGACCGTTATGGAATTACACAAATTATTATCAATGAAGAAATGGAAAACATTTCAAAAGATATTAAAAATGAATATATTTTATATGTTAAAGGAACTGTTGTAGAACGTTCTAGCAAAAATCCAAATATGCCTACAGGGGATATTGAAGTCGATGCATCAGAAATCAAAATCATCAATACAGCCAATACGACACCAATTATTGTTGCAGATGATACAGATGCTTTAGAAGAAACAAGAATGCAATATCGTTATCTTGATTTAAGAAGACCTGTTATGCAAAATAAAATTCTAACAAGACATAAAATTACAAGAAGTATTAGAGAATACTTAGATAGTCATGATTTTGTGGATATTGAAACACCTTATTTAAACAGATCAACTCCTGAAGGAGCAAGAGATTTCTTAGTACCTTCACGTGTACATCATGGTGATTTCTATGCTTTACCACAATCGCCTCAATTATTTAAACAATTATTAATGGTTGCTGGTTTTGAAAAATATTACCAAATTGCTCGTTGTTTCAGAGATGAAGATTTAAGAGCGGATCGTCAACCAGAATTTACTCAAGTCGATGTTGAAATGTCATTTATGACAACAGATGAAATCATCGAAGTTGGTGAAAATATGGTAGCTAAAGTCATTAAAGATGTAAAAGGTGTTGATGTTAAGTTACCACTTCCACGTATGACTTGGCATGAAGCGATGGAAACTTATGGTATTGATAAACCAGATATCCGTTTTGATATGAAACTTGTTAATTTAAATGAAGTTGTTAAAGATGTTGATTTTATGGTATTTAAATCAGCTTTAGAAAATAATGGATATGTTAAAGGTATCAATGTTAAAAATCATGCAAGTGATTATTCAAGAAAGAAAATTGATCAATTAACTGAACTTGCAAAAACTTATAAAGCAAAAGGTCTTGCTTGGTTAAAAGTAAATAATGGTGTAGGTGAAGGACCAATTGCTAAATTCTTTAGCGAAGAACAAATGCAAAGATTAATTGAAGCAATGAATGGTGAAGATAACGACTTATTATTATTTGTATCGGATACAAAATATATGGTTGTTTGTGATGCTTTAGCTGCTTTACGTAATCATTTAGGAAAAGAATTGAATTTATATGATTCAAAAGAATTAGGATTATTATGGGTTGTTGATTTTCCAATGTTTGAATATGATGATGAAACTCAAAGATATTATGCAATGCATCACCCATTTACAAGACCTAAAGAATCAGATTTAGATAAAATAGATACAGATCCAGCAAATTGTCTTGCTGATGCCTATGATATTGTCTTAAATGGTTTTGAGCTTGGTGGAGGTTCTCAACGTATTTACGAACAAGACTTACAACAAAGAGCTTTCAAAGCTTTAAGTTTAACAGATGAACAAGTAAGAAATAAATTTGGTTGGTTTGTTGATGCATTAAAATATGGGACACCACCACATGGAGGATTTGCTTTAGGATTAGATCGTCTTGCCATGTTACTTACTGAAAGTGATTCTATTAGAGACGTTATTGCTTTCCCTAAAAATGCCAGTGCAACATGTCCAATGTCTAAAGCACCAAACAGTGTAGAAGAAGATCAATTAAAAGAATTAGGTATTGGAGTTTTAAAAGATGAATAACGATCGTATACAAGAAATACTTGATTTAATGGAAGAAGCAAGATTGGATTACTTTTTAATAAGTGATCCTCAATCAATTGCTTATTGTACAGGATACTATAATGATCCGCATGAAAGAATGTTTGTTTTTATGATTTCAAAACATGGGAATCATACCTTGTTCATGAATGATTTATTCTATTTAGAGCATGATTTAGATGTTAACATTGTTTGGCATAAAGATGGACAAGATGCTATTCAAACAATTGTTGATGAAATGCATTTTCCAGGAAGAATTGGAATTGATAAAAATTGGGCCTCACATTTCTTGTTAGATCTTATGAAAAAACTCCCAGATGCAAAATATATCAATGCTTCACCATGTGTTGATCTCGTTCGCATGAAAAAAGATTTACAAGAACAAGTTTTAATGATTGAATCAAGTAAAATCAATGATGCTGTTATGGAAGAAATCATTCCATTCATTCAAGAAGGCGTGACAGAAAAACAACTTGCTAAAAAATTAGATGAATTATTTTTCAATCATCATTCTACTTATTATGGTGCGATTGTTGCATTTGGTAAAAACGCTGCTGATCCACATCATGAAAATGATGATACACCACTTAGAAAAGGTGATTGTGTACTGATTGACATGGGATGTGTTTATAAAGGGTATTGTTCTGATATGACACGTACATTCTTTTATGAAGGTATTTTGGAAGAAGAAATTAAAGTTTATGAAATTGTAAAAAAAGCAAATGAAGCTGCAGAAGCAATGATCAAACCAGGAGTTAAATTATCAGATATTGATAAGTGTGCAAGAAAAGTCATCAGTGATGAAGGCTATGGAAAATATTTTACACATCGTTTAGGACATTTTATTGGTCGAGATGTTCATGAATATGGAGATGTCTCTTCGGTAAATGAAATGGAAGTTGAGGAAGGAATGATTTTTTCAATTGAACCAGGTATTTATTTAGAAGGAAATTTCGGAGTACGTGTAGAAGATCTAGTTATGGTGACAAAAGATGGATGTCAGGTTTTAAATTCATTTACAAAAGATATTTATATTATTTAAAAAAGAAAAAAATGAGTAAACTTTTAAAGTGAAAAAATATTTTTAAAACCTCTTTAAATAGACAAATTTTGTCAACAAGAAATTATATAATAATATCAAAAGAAAGGATGAATTATATGGAAGTAAAAAGAGGAGATTTGTTTTATGCTGATTTGAGTGTAGGTGTAGGAAGTGAACAATCTGGAATTCGACCTGTTGTTGTTATTCAAAATGATAGTGGGAATCGATTTAGTACAACTATTATTATTTCACCTTTGACATCATCTAAAAAGAAAAATATTCCTACCCATACATTTATTAAATCAAGAGATGATTTAAAAGAAAATTCAATTGCCTTGCTTGAACAAATGAGGACCATTGATAAATCACGGTTGATTAGAAAAATAGGGGAATTAACGCCATTAGAAATGGAACGTATTAATAAATGTATTCGTATTAGTTTAGGGGTTTAAACTTACATAGAATGTTTCAAAACGGGCTTTGCTCGTTTTTTTTAAAAAATATACTCTTAACAAAGAAAAAGAAATCAATTTGTGATAGAATAGTTAACGAGGTGACAAGTATGTATTATTTTATAGGAATTAAAGGGTCAGGAATGGCTCCACTAGCAACAATTTTATATGAATTAGGGAACGAAGTTGCTGGAAGTGATATTGATAAATATATATTTATTGAAGATGAATTGAGAAAAAGAAATATTCCAATTTATTCATTCAATAAAGATAATATAAAGGATGGTTATCACGTAATTATTGGTAATGCTTTTGATGAATCCAATGAAGAAGTCAAAGCAGCTTTAGAAAACCCAAATGTAAAGTGTACAAGATATTATGATTTCTTAGCTGATTTTATGGAACATTATGTTTCTATTGCTGTTGCAGGAACACATGGAAAAACAACAACAACAGGTATGGCTTACCATTTATTTGAAGATTTTGATAAAACATCTGTTTTAATTGGTGATGGAACTGGACATGGACAAGTAGGAAGTAAATATTTTATTTCAGAAACGTGTGAATTTCAAGATCATTTCTTACATTATCATCCAGATTATGCCATTATTAATAACATTGAATTAGACCATGTTGATTATTTTGGAAATCTTGAAAGATATATTCAATCTTTTGAACAATTTGCTAAACAAGTTAAGAAAACAGTTATTGTTTGGGGAGATGACCCTAACATTAAGAAAATTCATTTTGAAAAACATGTTTTAAGATTTGGTTTAGGTGAAAATAATGATGTTCGCGCTGTTAATGTTTTAGAAACGCCACAAGGATTATCATTTGATGTTTATATTCATCAAGAATTATTTGGACATTTTAACATACCATTATTTGGAATGCATATGTTATATAATTCATTAGCTATTATTACTCTTGGTTATTTAGAAGATATGTCTTATGACTATATTTTAAGTAAACTTCAAACATTCAAAGGAACAAAACGTCGTTATACTGTAAAAACTCAAGGAAACAATGTTTTTGTTGACGATTATGCACATCATCCAACTGCAATCAGATATGTTATTGAAGCAACAAGAGTGAGATACCCTGGTAAGAAAATCGTTGCCATTTTCCAACCAGATCGTTTTTCAAGGGGAGCGCGTTTTGCTAAAGAATTTGCTCAAGAAATGGATAAAGCGGATTACCCATATTTCTGTCCATTCCCAGAAAATGCAAAACATGAAGACGGTATTGATATTGATATCTATGATATTTCAAAAAATAGTGCACGTGCTAAAGTCATTACTGAAGATGAAGCAGGTGTTAAAGAATTAATGCAATATGATAACTGTGTATTCTTATTTATGAGTAGTAAAGATATTTATAAATTTGAAGAAATGTTGATTGAAGCCAAAAAATCTATATAAAAAGGGTAAATTATGGTACAATTATTAATGAAAGTAGAGGGATGTTTATGACAACAATGGACATTTGTTACTGTGTTTTAATTTTAGCAGGTGCATTTTGTTTAGTTGCTTTAGGTGTGTTGTTTATTCGTACATCAACAGCAATTAAACAAACAGGGGATACTGTTGAAATGGCACAAGATACATTGAAAAGAGTTGATAAAATCTTAGATGATGTCAATTACAAATTAGACTTATTAAATGCGCCTGTAGAAACAGTTGCAAAGTTCTTTGATCCTCAAAGACCAAAGTTTAATCCATTGAAAATGATGATGAGCTTTATTAAGAAAAAATAGAAAGGTGAGATAATATGAAATTAGGAAGATTTTTAACAACTTTAGGAATTGGTGCTCTTGCTGGGATGTTATTGGCACCAAAAAAAGGAAGCGAGTTAAGAGAAGAATTAAAAGGTAAAGGAAAAGAAGCTCTTGATAGTGCTAAAGAAATGACAGTTGAAGACTATCAAAAATTAATTAGTGAAACAATTGATAGTATTAAAAAAACAGTTGATGAATTTGATGTTGATGACTTTAAAGATAGTTCTTTAGCAAAATTAAATGAATTAAAAGATAAATTTGATGATGTTGTAACAAAATTACAAGATAGCGACCAATATTCTAAATTAAAAGATCAAGTTGATAATGTTATTGTCAAAGTGAATGATAAAATTAATGAAGTTAAAGAAAAAATGAGCGAACAAGAATTTGATGATTTTTCTGATTTAGAAGATGAAATTAATGACATTGAAGATGATTTAAATGTCATTATCGATGATTTAAAAGACTAATGAAAAAAGCAACGATTTATGATGTTGCAAGAGAAGCAGGTGTTTCTCTTGCAACTGTATCTCGTGTTATTAATGGATCATCAGTTGTTCGTGAAAAAACTAAAGAAAAGGTAATGAAGGTTATTGATGAACTAAACTTCAAACCTAATCAAATTGCTCGAGGTCTTGCGACAAACAAAACTACAACTATTGCAATTATCTTCCCACAATCATTATTTGCTCATGTAAAAGATATGATTGGTGGTATTGGTGATGCTGGTAGAACATTGGATTACAATATTACGATTTATACAACAGATGATATTGGAAATGGTCCAATGGACGACGTTATGGAAAAAGTCATTCGCACAAGAGCCGATGGAGTTATATTATTTAATAACGATAATATTGATCAACAAATTGAACTTGTTAAAAAACATAGTATTCCGGCAGTTGTTATTGGAATGCAAGTAAGTGATGAATCGATAGGTTCTGTTTATGTTGATGCACAAAAGATTACATATGATATTGTTAATAATTATTTAGAAAAAGGTAAAAATGATATTATTTTTGTAAGTCCTCAACAAAATCTTATTCGTACAGTTGATTTGATTGAAGGAATGAAAAAAGCTTATCAAGATCATCAATTACCATTTGATGAGTCAACACAGGTTATTAATACTTCTACTCACTATGAAGAAAGCTATACACAATTTGTTGAACATTTTAGAAATCATAAACATGATTTAGTTTTTGCAAGTTATGATAAAGAAGGGGTTGCAGTTGTTAATGCAGCAATCGATAATAACATAAGCATTCCAGATGATATGGAAGTTATGGCTATGATGGATACAAGCTACTCACTTATTTGTAGACCATCACTATCAACGATTCATCTTCCAATTTATGATATGGGTGCGTTGGCTGTACGTTTACTTACTAAAATTTTAAATCAAGAAGAATTAGAAACAAAAGAAGTGTGCGTAGGCTATACAAATATTTATCGTAAATCAACTATTCAATAAACCACGAAAGTGGTTTATTTTTATATTCACTTGACTTTGAATATGAAATTTAATATGATGTATTTACAGCAATGAAGGAGACAAGTAATATTACTTAATTGTTATAGAGAGCTTGTGGTTGGTGGAAACAAGCCAAGAGGTAATATGAATACACTCTGGAGCTTCTAAGTGCAAAGCTTAGACGGTGCAAGCCGTTATCTACTTGAGTGTATGTCTTTGACATGAATTTAGGATGGTACCGCGATCAACTCGTTCCTATGGGAATGAGTTTTTTATTTCAAGGAGGAAATTATGAAGATTTATGATGAATTAGTTTGGAGAGGATTAATTAAAGATGTCAGTTCTCCAGAAATTGAAGAAAAATTAAATAATGGAGGATTAACTTTCTATATTGGAACTGATCCAACAGGAGATAGTTTGCACATTGGGCACTTTTCATCATTTTTAATTAGTAAAAGATTAAAAGATGCCGGGCATAATCCAATTTTATTAGTTGGAGGAGCAACAGGATTAATTGGTGATCCTAAACCTGATACAGAAAGACCAATGATTACAAAGGAACAAGTTCAACATAACTTTGACTGTTTAAAAGCACAAGCTCAAAAGATTTTTGGTTTTGAAGTGGTTAATAACTATGATTGGTCAAAAGATTTAAACTTTATTGACTTTTTAAGAGATTATGGTAAATATTTCAATGTCAATTATATGTTGAATAAAGACATTGTAAAAAGAAGATTAGATTTAGGTATTACTTATACTGAATTTTCTTATATGATCATGCAAGCAATGGATTTCTACTGGTTACATGAAAATAAAAATTGTCAATTACAAGTTGCTGGGCAAGACCAATGGGGAAATATTACTGCTGGTATTGAATTAATTAGAAAGAAAACTGGAAAAGAAGCCTATGGTTTTACAATGCCACTTTTAACTAAAAGTGATGGAACAAAATTTGGTAAAACAAATGGTAAAGCGATTTGGTTAGATCGAGAAAAAACTTCTCCTTATGAAATGTATCAATTCTTTATTAATTCAGAAGATGATAAAGTTATTGATTACTTAAAATTCTTAACTTTCTTAACACCAGAAGAAATTATGGAATTAGAAGAAAAAAATAAAACACAACCTCATTTAAGAGAAGCACATAAAGCTTTAGCTAGAGAAGTTATTACATTCTTACATGGTGAAGGAGCTTATGAAGAAGCAGTTCAAGTTTCACAAACATTATTCTCTGGTCAAATTCAAAATTTAACTTTAGAACAAGTTGATGTTGCTTTTGAAGGTGTACCAACAGTTGAAACTGAAGAAAATGAAATGAATATTTTAGATGCTTTAATTTTAGTTGGAGCTGCTAAAAGTAAAAGAGAAGCGAGAGAATTTGTTAATGGGGGATCTGTTTTAATCAATGGTGAACGTATTAAAGATTTAGAATTTACTGTTAAAAAAGAAGATGCTTTTGGACAAAGCAAAACAGTTATTCGTCGAGGAAAGAAAAATTATTTTGTATTAAAATATAATGGATAAAAGCTCTTAGGAGCTTTTTTTCATAAAGAATATGGTATACTATCTAATAAGGAGGGACGGCTATGGAAAAATTAAGAAGTATTTTTAATTTTATATATGGATATTATTTAGATTACCGCTATAAAGTACCACCTGCATCTGCTTTGTCTTTTGCTTATTATATGATACTTTCAATTATCCCAATATGTACATTATTGGCTTTTTTTACACCGTTTTTTCCTTTAGATATTAAAACAGCACAAGAAATTTTATCATATTATTTAAGACCGGATGTGACAAAAATGGTTATTCAACTGATAGAACCACGTTCTTTATCAATAACAACTATAACCACTTTAATAGCGTCTATCTTTGTTGTAAGTAGAGGTTTTTATCAGTTACATCGTATTTCTAAAAATATGTTTCCTAATGATAAAGAATATCCATTTTTCATTGATCAAGGAATTACTTTTTTAAAAACCATTCTTATCTTTATTTTAATACTTGCAGTGATTTCTTTATTGATTATTTTTCCGTTTTTTAAGATTATCTTTATTGATCAACATAATTTTATAACAAGAGTTTTATTCTTATTTATCATTATTTTTGTTATTTTATTTTTATTATATAAAATCATTCCTGATCAAAATGTAGATTTTTTAGATACAATTAAAGGAACAGTCGTTGCAACATTATTGATTGAATTGATTATAGGTATTTTATCTATTTATTTTTCCATTGTTGATTATAGTAACGTTTATGGTCCGTTAGCGGCGTTGGTTATGTTGATGTTTTCGATTGCTGTATGTTCAGAAGCTATTTATTTTGGTATGTATGTTATTTTTGAATGTCATATTCGAAGATTAATAAAAAAATTATAAAGGAGAAAAGTAATGTATCCTTATATCAATTTAGAAAAAACAGGCAAACAAATACAAAAGTATATGAATCAAGGTGGCTATTGTGTTCAGGATATTCAGACTTATCTAGGACTTTCTTGTAAACAAAGTGTTTATAAATGGCTAAAAGGAAAGTCATTACCTAATTTAGAACATTTATGTGCTTTAAGTTATTTGTTTCATTGTACGCTAGATGATTTAGTTGTTACACAAATGAATTATTATGTAATCAAAGAAACAATATGTCAGTATTCATTAGGAGATTGTTAATGATTTATTTAGTAATAATAAATGTATTAGGCTTCTTGATAATGGGTCTTGATAAAGCAAAAGCAAAAAAACAAAAATATCGTATTTCTGAAAATACTTTGCTTTTTGTGGCTTTGATAGGTGGAAGTTTAGGAAGCTATTTAGGTATGTATTGTTTTCATCATAAAACGAAACATGTGAAATTTTATATAGGTATGCCGTTGATTTTATTTATACAAATCTTGATTTATTGTTTTTATTTTTATACAAAATTCTAGACAAGAATTTTGTATATGCTATAATACAAACGTATTAAGCGAATGCTTTGATCCACATTGTTAGGGAAAAAACAGTGTGTTTTTTTTTATGGAGGAATTTATGAAAACAAATAAAAAAGATATTCTTAGTATATTACTTGGAAATACGTTACTTGCACTTGCGGTTATTTTATTTATTGTTCCAGGACATTTATTAAGTGGTGGGACAACAGGTATTTCTTTGTTTTTAAATCATTATTTTCATTTACCAATTTCATTATTTACTTTTATTTTTAATTTTATTGCCTTTATTATTGGAGCGCTTATTTTGGGAAAGAAATTTGCTTTACAAACACTTATTTCAACATTTTATTATCCATTTATTCTAGGCGTGTTTGAACTTTCTTTTCAAGGTTTTTATTTAACCGATGATATTTTAATTAATACACTTTTTGCGGGTGTTTTAGTTGGGGTTGCTATTGCTATTGTTATTAAAGCAGGGGCTTCAACAGGAGGTATGGATATTCCACCCCTTATTTTAAATAAATTATTTAAAATTCCTGTTTCTGTTTCAATGTATGTTTTTGATACATTAATTGTGTTAGCGCAATTTGGTTTTTCTGATGTTAGACAATGTCTTTATGGAATCGTGTTAATTTTTATTTATACAATGGTTATTGATAAGATTTTAGTAATGGGTGCTCAAAAAATCGAAGTTAAAATCATTTCTTCAAAATATGAAGAAATTAGAAAGGCTATTTTAACGAATGTCGATCGTGGAGTAACAATGCTTCATGGTCAAACAGGCTATTTATTAGAAAATACAGAAGTTTTAATTAATGTTATTTCGACAAGAGAACTTGTTCAAGTTGAAAGACTTGTAAAATCTATTGATGAAGATGCGTTTATGATTATTTCAAATGTTCATGAAGTTCAAGGTAGAGGCTTTAACTTGGAAAAGGAATATATTGAAAAATAAGATGTTTCATTTAGCTTTGTATTTTGATGAAAAAACAAATCAAAAGTTTTCTTTTTTAAATAAAAAAGTCGAAAAAGAACTACATCAAAATTATTTAGAAAATCATCATATTCCTTTTCATCTAACAATTGCGACTTATAAAGAAATTGAGGAAAAGAAATTTATTGAACAGGCAAATCAGCTTTTTGAAAAAGAAAGTAGTCAAGAGCTCTATTTTGTTTCGTTAGGTTGTTTTCAAAAATCGACGCTTTATTTATTACCTGTATATAATGAATTTTTAAATCAACTAATTTTAAAAATCTATCAAACTTTTGATGAATATGTATCTATTTCACAAAAAAATCGTTATTTACCGTACCACTTTGTACCTCATGTTTCTATAAGTAGAAAGTTAAATGAACAACAAACCAATCAAGCGTTTAAGATATTGAATCATTATTTTGAACCTTTTTATGGAAAAGTCATACAGGTTGCATTAGTAAAGACAAATCCGTATCAGGAAATAAAGATATGGAATCTATAATGCTTGCAAGGCATGATAGAAGCTAAAAAAGAAGCATTTTACACAAAATGTTTCTTTTTTTATAATGAAAACAAGGGGAGAGATGAAAATGTTTTCAAATAAAGAATTAAGAAGTATGATCATTACTTTGTTTTTTGAACAATTACTGGTTATGCTTGTTGGAATTGTTGATACTTTTGTTGTAAGTAGCTGTGGGGAAGCGGCTGTTTCGGGAGTATCACTAGTTAACCAATTTAATACAATTTTTATCTATTTATTTACAGCGCTTGCTTCAGGAGGAGCAATCATTGTCAGTCAATATATTGGTAATAAAGATGAAAAAAGAACGGTTTTATCATCAAGTCAGTTATTGATGTTTTCCATTGTTTTTTCAATTATTTTATCAATTCTTGTATTGATTTTTAATAAACAACTTTTAGGATTACTATTTGGTAAAGTTGAATCAGATGTTATGAAGGCGTGTGTAACTTATTTACGTATTTCAGCATATTCTTATCCAGCACTTGCTATTTATAATGCAGGAGCCGCTTTATATCGTTCAATGGCCAAAACCAAAGTAACAATGTATATTTCATTTGCTGCAAATATTATCAATGTTGTGGGAAATATTATCGGTGTTTATGTTTTAAAAGCAGGAGTTGCAGGGGTTGCGTATCCTTCACTTATTTCACGTGTTTTTTCAGCAATCATTATCACAGTTTTATGTTTTAATAAAAAATTGGAAGCTTACTATGATTCAAAAGATATTTTTAGATTTGATGGAAAGATGCTCAAACGTATTTTAAATATAGCAATTCCTAATGGGGTCGAAAATGGAATTTTCCAACTTGTTAAAGTGGCTTTAAGTTCAATTGTGGCGATGTTTGGAACCTATCAAATTGCAGCTAATGGGGTTGCACAAAGTATTTGGTCATTAGCGGCACTTGTGGGTTCAGCAATGGGACCAGTCTTTATTACCGTTATTGGACAATGCATGGGTGCAAAAGATGTAAATCAAGCAAAATGCTATTTTTCAAAACTTATTAAATGGTCGCTTGTTTTTTCGATTGTATGGAATGTGCTTGTTTTAGCAATTACACCATTTATCCTACAATTTTATAATCTTGCAGATGAAACAAAACATTTGATTATTATTCTTGTTATTATTCATAATATTGCCAATACGGTAGTTTTCCCGCTTTCTGGACCTTTATCTCAAGGATTAAGAGCAACTGGAGATGTCAAATTTACGATGATTGTTTCTATTGCTTCAACTGTTGGTGGAAGACTTGTCTTATCTATTATTCTTGCTTTAGGACTTCATTTAGGTGTTATTGGTATTGCCCTTGCGATGTGTGGAGATTGGACAATTCGAGCAATTATTTTCTATTATCGTTATAAATCAAATGCTTGGACAAAATTTGAAGTTATTTAAAAACAGGATTTTATGGTATAATGTTTTCAAGCTAAGAAAGGAGTATTTTTATGGCAATTGATATTAAAGAAATACTTGCAAATGGTTTGTTAGACTTATGCCACAAAAAAGACTTATCTCAAGTAACAGTTAAAGATCTCTTGGAAACAACAGGAGTTAGTAGACAAACATTTTATAATCATTTCCTAGATAAAAATGATTTAATTCAATATATTTACAATCATAAAATTATCAATCATTTTAATGGACAAAATACAAATCTTGATTTCTATGAGTCACTTATCGAATCTTTTGAACATATGAAACAATATCAAACCTTTTTAAAACAGGCTTGCTTAATGGATGGACAAAATTGTTTAAAGGAATACATTCCTAAACATTGTGAGGAATTTGATTTAAAATGGCATCAACAACTTTATGGTGAAAAACTAATGCCAGACGCCTTAAAATTTGCAACGATATATCATGCGAATGCTTCAAGTGCAATGACTTTGTCATGGATTTTATCGGATATGAAAGTCCCTGTAGAAGAAATGGCAAAAATGATTACCCAAATGCGAGGACTTGGAATGGATGATTTATTTCAAGGAAGTGATTGTACAACAAATCCTTATAAAATTGACAAATAGTCTTTTTTGTCAATTTGTTGACAGAGTAATTTAATTATAAATTACTCTTTTTTTTTTAGCGTATTACAATAAGAGTGAAAGAAGGGAAATGTATGAAAAAGACACTTTATTTAATGAGACATGGACAAACCTTATTTAATTTACAACATAAGATTCAAGGATGGTGTGATTCGCCACTTACAGAATTAGGAATCAAACAAGCGAAAGTTGCGGGAAAATGGTTTAAAGATCACGATATTACTTTTGATCATGCTTATTCAAGTACGAGTGAAAGATGTTGTGATACATTAGAACTTGTGACAGATATGCCTTATGTACGTACTAAAGGTTTAAAAGAAAACTATTATGGAGAGTTAGAAGGAGAAAGTGAAAGATTAAATTCTCATTTAACACCTAAAGATTGTGAAACATTCTATTTACAATATAAAGGAGAATCCTCTAATACGACAAGAGACCGTATGGTAAAAACTTTAACAGAAATTATGAATAAAGAAGACCATCATAGTGTTTTAGCCGTGAGTCACAGTGGGGCTTGTTTTAACTTTTTAAGAGCTTTCCAAGATCCTATGGAAGAATTAAAAAAAGGATTTGGAAACTGTTGTATTTTTATTTATGAATTCGATAATGGAACATTTACATTAAAAGATGTAATTAGGTATCAAATCTAGGAGGAAATATGGAATACGTTAATTTAGGTAATACAGATATTAAAGTTTCAAAAGTATGTTTAGGATGTATGGGCTTTGGTGATCCACAAGCAGGAATGCATTCTTGGACACTTCCTTATGAAGAATCCAAAAAAATCATTAAACATGCCCTTGATCAAGGAATCAACTTTTTTGATACAGCAATGGGTTATCAAGGTGGAACATCAGAAGAATATTTAGGACGTGCAATTAAAGAATTTTCAAAAAGAGAAGATGTTGTTATTGCGACTAAATTTATGCCACGTAGCCAAGTACAAATTGACCAAGGAGTCAGTGCTCGAGAACATATTGAAACATGTTTAAATAATAGTCTAAAAAGATTACAAATGGATTATGTAGATCTTTATATTCTTCATCGATGGGACAATGTAACACCCATTAAAGAAACAATGGAAATCTTAAATGATCTTGTTAAATCAAAAAAAGTAAGAGCCATTGGTGTTTCTAACTGTTTTGCTTGGCAAATTGCTAGAGCTAATGAAATTGCCAAAAACAATGGATGGGCAACTTTCCAATCAATTCAAGGACATTACAATCTTATTTTTAGAGAAGAAGAAAGAGAAATGAAACCTTATTGTGATTTAATGGGAGTTTCGATGACACCATACAGTTCACTTGCTTCTGGAAGACTTTCAAGACATCCAGGAGAAACATCTAAAAGATTAAAAGAAGATGTCTATGCTAAAGGAAAATATGATGAAAGAGAAAAAGAAGATCTTGTTATCATTCAAAGAGTTGAAGAACTTGCCAAAAAAAGAAATTGTTCAATGTCAGAAATTTCTTTAGCTTGGTTGATGTCTAAAGTAACTTCACCCGTTGTTGGTGCAACTAAATTAAGTCATATTGATACAGCTTGTAAGGCTTGTGATTTAAAATTAACAGTTGAGGAAATGAAATATTTAGAAGAATGTTATAAACCACATCCATTAGTGGGTGTCATGAAAGAAAATAATCAATAAAAACAAG
>ERZ894199.121-NODE-121-length-40863-cov-163.389090_pt1 | contig 40863 bp, 33 predicted proteins | sample MGYA00380285_ERZ894199 | MGnify/ENA primary metagenome ERZ894199 (study PRJEB32331, sample SAMN06328447) | human gut metagenome | biome: human gut microbiome; feature: stool | host: Homo sapiens | collected 2012-01-17 ... | reverse complement strand
TTACACCTATACAATAAATCTTAAATAGACATCATTAATGTCAGTTATATTAACACGTCACCAATGTATCTGTTAAGCCAAAATTAAAATAATGATAAAATAACAGTAGCTAACTTTTAGTTACTGTTATTTTTATTTGGGAGTGATGTTTATGAAGGAAAAGACACATTTGGTTAGAAATCGATGTCTTTTTTCAATCTTTATTATTTTTATTTATTTCTTATGTCATCGTGTTCCATTGAATGGAATTGATATGAGTGCATATGACAATTTAGGATTGGATTTAGGTGCTATTTTAACATTGGCTGTAAATGGATCGAATAAAAGATGTTATGTGATGAGTTTAGGTATTTCACCATATATTACATCTAGCTTAATTGTATCTATTGTACAGGCAATGCGTTCAAAGGAATCAAAAGCTCGTACTTCTCCTAAGGCAATGAATTATTGGATTACAGCTATTTCTTTTGTGGTTGCACTTGTTCAATCTATTTTTTATGCTTTGGAACTAAAATATGTGGATTCGAATATGATGAGTGTGTTGCTTGTTATTTTTGAGTTGATGGCTGGTGCTAGTATTGCACAATATTTATTGTTAAAGAATAAAAAGTATGGTGTTGGTGGCTTTGCTCCAATTATTGTTGTGAATATGACAGAAAGTTTAGTTGCGATTATGTTTGGTTCAAAGTTTGTGGATTTACGAATTCCTTTAATGATATCTTTGATCATGGTAGTTGTTATGATCTTTATGGAAATGCATGAGAAAAGAATTCCTTTACAGCGTGTATCTGTACATAACGTGCATGCCGAAAAGAATTATTTGGCCATTAAATACAATCCAGTTGGATTTATGGCAATTATGTTTGGTTCATCTATTTTTATGATTCCTCAATTAATATTCGGATTACTGCATTATTTTTATAAAGATAATGAGAGTCTAACTTGGCTTTATATAAATTTAAATATGTCAAAACCTTTTGGTATGGTTGTTTATATTGTCTTAATGTTTATTTTTTCAATTCTATTGGCACTCTTGTTTATTAATCCTAAAGAATTATCTGAAGATTTATTACAGAGCGGGGATAGTATTGTGAATGTTCCTGCTGGTAAGGCAACGCGTCGTTATATTCGTAAATGGGTCTTATTTTTAAGCTTTATTAGTACAACAATTATGTGTACATGTCTTGCGGTATGTTTATATCTTCAATATAAAGGAATTGTACCTTCTACAGTTGCCATGCTTCCAACGACATTTATGATGCTTTCTGGATTACTTTGTACATTGTATTTGGAAATCAAAGCCTATCGTGACTTTGATTCATATAAGCCATTTATTTAAGGGGGGAAGTCACTATGATTTATTTTGTACCTTCTTGGTATCATGAAGATGAATATAAAGAAAATGAGAATTATTGGTATATATCGCGTCAGGTGACAGAATTTGATGATAGTGTAAAACAGGTTCAAATGTTTAATCGTAATAATATTATGGATTATAAGATTTTAAATTTAAGTCATAGTCCAAATTTTAGACATTTCTTGCACCGACAAAGTGTTTTTCATGCGCCATATTGGTCTTGTTTTGATGCAATTCAAGAAATCAAACGCACAAAGGTTGATATTTTATCTTATAGAGATTTAATGTGGCCGGACCATACAGAGTTTGTGTATACCCCATTCTGTATTGTTGCCTATGTGAATAATGAAAAGTATGCGGAAATTCAATTTGGTGAAGATGGAAATATGATTGAAGTTTTATTGTTTCAATCTGAAAACATGGTTCGTAAAAATATTTATGACGATAGAGGTTTCTTATCGGCTACTATTGTTTACGATTCAGGAATGCCTGTTTATAAACAGTATTTAAATGAAAATGGTGTTTGGAAGATTTGCCAGTTTCATGAAGATGGGCATATCGAAGTGAATCCAGATGATCCATATTATTCAATCAATAGTAATAGATATTCATTGAAAAATCTAAAGTATTCTTCAATGGAACCTTTAATAGAAGAAGTATTTTCAACATACTTAGATAAAATGACTGATTCTACAGATATTTTCTGTTTGGCTATGCATACACTGCATCATGATTTACTAGAAAGTTTATTTACGCAAAGAAAAACGATTCTATCTTTTTATCAAAATCGTATGGAATTATTTGAAGATGCAGAATTGAAATCTTTAATTTGTAGTACAAACTTTTGTATTGTCGATTCGAAACATAAGATTGGTCCTTTAGAAAAGTACGCCGGAAAAACTTTACCAATTGTAGATATTACGCCTTTTGATACGCGTGCCGATTTTGGGATTAGTCAACAATTAACAGTTCAAAATATTTTAGTTCCGATTGATTCAATTGAACAATCTAAATTAGAAGCATTGATTGTTTTATTCGCTAAGTATTTTGAAACAAATGAAACAGCACGAGTTCATTTCTTTACGCGTGACGCAGCTTGGAATCGTGTAGATTCAATTCTTGATTTTACTCGTGGTATTTTAAAAGATAATGGTTTAGATGAAAGATTGGCTCGTAAAGAAGATCAGTTTAAAGCAGAATTTGATTTGGACGAAGATGAAAAGGTTCCGATTAAATTCTTTGTGGATCAATGTGTAGATGAATTGAGTATTTCTAAATGTATTCGCGAACAGCGTATTATGGTGGATGTGACATCTCAACCAGATCTATACTTACAGATTTCGTGTATTAGTAGTGCGATTCCGCAAATTGTTTCTATTACAACACAATATGTACATAATGGAAAGAATGGATTTATTGTTGAGGATGTATCTGAGATACCTCGTTGTTTAACCTATTATTTAGATAATATTACCAATTGGAATAAGTGTGTGATTTATTCTTATGAATTAGGTAAGGAGTATAATACGGCTAGTTTAATTCGTAAATGGAAGGGAGTTATGAAGCAAGTTGAACAAGATTAGTGTTTTACAAGTGGGAAATGAAGACTTAAGCTTACAGCTTCATATTCCTGACTTTGTTGAGTGGAATTGTATAAATGATTTAGATGAGGCAACCGAACGTAGTTATGATGTATGTGTTTTAAATCGTTGCGTAAATAAAAAAGAAGCGCGCATCTTATTGAAAAAGGTTCGTGCGTATACATTATTTTTATTGGATGACGTGCATGTTGATCAATGGACGACATGGATTTGTACATCGAGACGAGCTAGGGTTTTAGACATTCAAACTCTACAGGAGTTTATTGATGAAGATATTCATTTGTTTTTCACAAATCCTTATGGAGAAAAATTTATTCCTCAAAATTTGTCTATTTCTCAAAGCTTTAAAGGCAGTGTTTTCTGGGATGGATTTAGTGGAGTAGAACTTGAAGGTGATTATGGAAATGATTTTTATCAGGTTGCGTATTGGAGAGGTAATATCCCTGTTTTCCAAGATCAATCTATCAATTTTTGGTTAGAATATGAAAAAGATGACTCCGTATCTATTCAATTGAAGATTGAACAATTTCAATCTGGATCAGTTTCTTCTATACAGAATCGTTGGATCTTTTCTGAAGAAGATTTAAAATCAGTCGTTTATATCACTAATAAAAAAATGGATGGTTCTGTGTTTGTGTCTTTACTCGCTAAGGGGAAGGGTAAATTAAAGATTGTTGGTTTACATGATCGTTATTCAAGAAAGGCATATGGTTCATTTTTGCCTGGTGGAATACGAAAGGTTACATCTAAACGCGAAGAAGTTTTTCTATATTTTGATCCAGGTGATATGAAACCACCTTTAAACGTATATTTTAGCGGTTATAAGACGATGGAAGGCTTTGAAGGATTCAATATGATGCGCAAGATGGGAGCACCATTCTTATTGATTTCCGAATCAAGATTAGAAGGTGGAGCTTTCTATTTAGGTGATGAAGAATATGAAAACCTAATTACTACAGGTATTCAAGATTGTTTACGACAACTCGGCTTTAATCGTTCTCAATTGATTTTATCTGGACTTTCTATGGGTACTTTTGGAGCACTTTATTATGGCTGTCGACTAAGACCTCACGCATTACTTTTGGGTAAGCCTTTGGCAAGTTTGGGGGATATCGCAGTCAATGAAAGAATTAGTCGTCCTGGTGGGTTCCCAACTTCTTTAGATGTTTTAGTAAAAAATTGTGGAGATATGAGTGAGAAATCAATTGATGCAATGAATCATCGCTTCTGGGATTTATTTGATCAAACAGATTGGTCTCAAACTAAATTTATTGTGTCTTATATGTTAGAAGATGATTATGATATGACGGCTTATAATCGTTTGATTTCCCATATTGATGATGTGGGTGTAGAGATTATTGGTAAGGGAATTCATGGGCGTCATAATGATGATACGTATGGTATTGTTGCGTGGTTTAAAAATCAATATGATGGTATTTTGAAGTCAGATTTTTGTAGAGGTGATTTAGATGAAGAATAAGGCTTGGAAAGTAGTATGGAATGAAGATACTTTTGGAACTTATCTTTATGGATCTAAAATCTGGTTTCATTCTCGTGAAGATATTGAATTTGAAAATGAATTGATGCCTCCTGGAACGATTATTAAAGAATGGTATTCCAAAGTAAATTATCAAATGATGCGTACGGAACCATCTCTTCCAATTATTGATGGAGAGAGTTCTTATCATATTCAAGTGAATATGAGTGATTTTGAACTGTATCTTGTTCGTATGGTATTTTATGACCGCTATGAAAATGAGGCAGGAACATTAATTATTCGTGAACCGGAAATGGATTTTAAGTGTCCATTAAAGACATATAGCTATCGTGTACAGCTAATTAATGCGTGTGGCACAAAGATGCATTTTCATTCTTTTGTGATTACAGAAAAGGAAGGGTAAGATGAATAAAATTGATAAAAAATTAAACTTTCTTTTGGGTAAGGTAAAAGAAGAGTGTAAGAAAATAAAGAACTTAAGTGATTATGAATTAAAAAATAAGACAAATGAATTTAAAAGAAGATTATCAGCCGGTGAGACAACGGAAGATATTCTTCCAGAAGCGTTTGCGGTATGTTGTGAAGCCGATTATCGTGTATTAGGTATGTTTCCTTATGATGTACAGATATTGGGTGGTATAGCTTTACATTTGTGTTATTTGGCAGAAATGAATACGGGTGAAGGAAAAACTTTAACGGCCACTATGCCTTTATACTTAAATGGATTGACTGGTAAAAGTAGTATTTTAGTTACGGCCAATGAATATTTGGCTATTCGTGATGCCGAGGAAATGGGACAGGTTTATGAGTTTTTGGGTTTAAGTGTTAAGGCCGGTGTTACTCGTGATACAAATGAAAAATTGGATAATGATACGAAGAAAGAAATCTATGCAGCTGACATTGTATATACAACACATGGAGTTTTAGGGTTTGATTATTTATTGAATAACTTAGTTCATTCTAAAGAAGATCGTTTTATGCGTGATTTCTACTTCATCATTATAGATGAAGCGGATTCAGTATTATTAGATAGTGCAAGTATGCCTTTAGTTATTTCTGGTTCTCCTAGGGTTCAATCGAACCTTTATGCATTGGCAGATTTTTTTGTGACAACACTTGTTGAAAATGTGCATTATGAGATTGAAGACAAGAAGGTTTGGCTAACCGATAAGGGAATCGAATATGCGCAGCGTTATTTCCGTATTGAAAACTTATATAGTAAAGAAAACTTTGATGTTTTAAGACATGTCGTATTGGCATTAAGAGCTCGTTTTTTAATGGATAAAGATACTGATTATGTTGTTACAGATGATGGAGAGATTGTCTTACTGGATAAAAGTACAGGTCGTAAAATGAAGGGGATGAAGCTTCGTGGTGGTTCTCACCAGGCGATTGAAGAAAAAGAACATTTGAAAATTAGTCAGGAGCAGCGTTCAGTTGCGTCTGTAACATATCAGAATTTATTTAATTTATTCCCTAGAATGTCAGGTATGAGTGGTACGATTGCGGATGGAAAAGATGAACTTCTAGAAGTTTATAATAAGCGCGTAGTTGTTATACCTCCTCGTAAGCCTTTAGCTCGTAAGGATTTACCAGACAAATATTTTAAAACGAGCGAAGAACAATTTGATGCGGTAATTAAAGAAACAGTGAAAAGACATAATACAGGGCAACCCGTATTACTAATTGCGTCTTTGATTTCGGATACAGAAATGTTGTCTAAATTATTGGTTCAAGAAAAAATTGAGCATAGTGTGTTGAATGCGAATAATGCGTTCTGGGAAGCGGAAATTATTAAAGAAGCAGGTCAGAAAAATGTAGTGACTGTAGCTACGAGTATGGCTGGTCGTGGTACCGATATTCATTTGGGTCCTGGAGTAAAAGAATTAGGTGGTCTTTGTGTACTTGGTGTTGGAAGAATGGGCAACACTAGAGATGAACGACAGGCTAGAGGTCGTGCTGGAAGACAGGGAGAGCCTGGTGTCTCTATTTTCTATACATCATTAGAGGATGATGTTTGTGAAATATTAGGGGATGAATTCTTGGAGAAATATATAGAAAAAGGTAAATATATTTCGAAAAGAAAAGTTAAGAAATTAATTAATAAGTCACAGAAAATTAAATCGGAATCATCGGTTTTCCAAAGAAAGAATGCGGTGGATTATGATAGTGTTATGCAACGTCAAAGGACGATTATGTATAAAACTCGTAATGATTTACTCGATGGAAAGAGCTTGGATGAGAATTATCTTCTTTCGATTTGTGAAGATAACATCAAAGATTTTGTGAAGTCGAATAAGAAATTAGATTCTTATGCAGTTCATAGATATGTGCTAGATAATTTATCGTATCGTTTACAGGAAATGGATGAGAGTACAAAGAATCAAAAGGAGTATTTGATTCAATATTCAAAGATGGCTTTCAATAATAAAAAGAAGTCAATAGGGGATCGTTTTTCTGAATATTGTCGTCTTTGTACGTTAAGAGCGTTAGATGATGGTTGGGTCGAAGAGGTTGACTATCTTCAACAATTACAGGCTGCCATTTCGGGTCGTTCAAGTGCGCAGCGTAACTTATTGTTTGAATATCAAAGAGAAGCTAGAATTTCATTTGAAGATATGGAAAAATCAATAAAAAAAGCGATGATTCGTAATATTTTATTGGGAGAAGTTTCATTTGGTAAAGACAACGAGATGATTATATTGTATCCTTAAGGAAAGGAGTTTTTTTGGTTATGATTTATAATTTTAACTTAGGCATTGGCTGGGCAAGTAGTGGTGTTGAATATGCCCAGGTTTACCGTGCTAGAATGTTTCGTAATATAAAAGCGGAAGCTAAGTTTGTATTTACGGATATGTTTCCACAAGAAAATATAGAGCATATGACGAAGAATATTGGTTTTGAAGATTCGGAAGTCATTTGGCTATATACGTTCTTTACAGATTTTAAAACAGCACCTGTTACTTATACTTTAAGTGAATTGGAAAAAACATTTACTAATCAGGAATATACAAAAAAACGCGAAGGTAAGATTTGCCGTTATGTGTTTAATGGAAGTAACAATTTCTATACGGCTTATATGGTTAATGATCATGATGATTATGTACATCGTGTAGAAATGGTTTCAGGAGGATGTTTAATTCGTAAGGATTACTTTACGTATGGACGTGTGTATTCAGAATACTATGCGCCATTAGATAATGCAGCACATTTATATCATCGTCGTTTCTTTAATGAGGATGGTAGTGTTGCGTATGAAGAAATGATTGATGATGATAAAGTCATGTATAAATTTAAAGATAAGATGCTTTGTTCAAAAGAAGAATTTGTAGGTTATATGGTATCTAAGCTGAATCTTACTCGTGATGATATTGTGATTATTGATAGAACTACAGATATTGGTCAGGCAATTATGATGAATTGTAAACCTGCAAAAGTAGGTATTATTGTACATGCGGATCACTTTAGTGAAAAAGATACAAATGAGGATTATATTTTATGGAATAATTATTATGAGTATGATTTCAATATGCATAAACATGTTGATTTTTATGTATGTGCTACTCAAGCTCAAAGTGATTTAATGAAAGCACAATTTGAAAAGTATTATGGTGTGACACCAAATATGTATACAATTCCAGTAGGTTCATTACCGGAATTGAAGTATCCAAAAGAAGGAAGAAAACCTTATTCTTTAATTACGGCAAGTCGTTTGGCAAGTGAAAAACATGTGGATTGGATTTGTAAGGCTGTAATTCAAGCTCGTAGTGAAGTGCCTGAACTATCTTTGGATATTTATGGTGTTGGTGGCGAAAGAGAAAAACTTGAAAATATTATTCGAGATAATAATGCATCAAGTTATATTCATTTGATGGGGCAACATGATTTGAGTGAAGTGTATCAAAATTATGAGGCTTATATTGCGGGAAGTACAAGCGAAGGTTTTGGACTTACTTTAATGGAAGCTGTTGGTGGAGGTTTGCCAATTATTGGTTTCGATGTTCGATATGGAAATCCCACATTTATTCGTGATGGTGAAAATGGATATTTAATGCCTTTACCTGAAGAGGATAAGGATCGTGTTGAAGCGTTGAGAAAGGGTATTGTTGATTTATTTAAACAAGACTTAGAAAAGTGTCACGAGGTATCTTACTTAGTGGCCAAGGATTTCTTAACTTCAAGCGTACAAGAAAAATGGAGGGAAGCTGTATGTTAGAAACCCCAGTTGTGTTATTAGATAATTTTGATGAAGATAGTCAAATGTTGTATCAAAGTATGCGTTCTTCTGGATTTAGTGGTCCTATTATTACGTTTAGTGATGATGGATATTTACCAGAGGATGTGACGAGTATTTATACGTATTATTGTGGTAAAAAAGAGGGTGGAAAGCCTAGATATTTTAACCAGATTGATGTTCCAGATTATTGGGAAATCAAGGCGAGTAATACGGGTGGTCAAGTCTTTGATTTAAATCATGAAAGAGGTAAGATTTTCTTTACTTCTCCTTTACATAAAAGACTTGTCAAGATTGTAGATTGGTATGATGATACACATGTAGCTCGTGTGAGTGATCACTACAATAAGTATGGTTTCTTGTATGCGAGAACGATTTTTAATAAGAAAGGTCAATTAGTTTCTCGTAGTTATTATGATGCTTCAGGAAATGAAAAAGTGGTTGAGAATTTTGTGACGCATGACATTATTTTAAATCAAGATGATAAGGTATATATCTTTAAGAATAAAGTCGAATTTGCGAAACATTTATTTACTGAATTGGATGTATATCCAACAAGATTATTCTATAACTCCTTATCAAATCCATTCTTTGTATCGGAAAGCTTAGAAGATCGAGAACATAGTGATGTCTTATTCTGGCAAGAGGGTTATAGAGAAGATATTCCTGGAAATATGCAGGTGATCTTGGATGGTAATTCTAGACGAACTTCTAAGATTTTTGTTCAGAAAAAAGAGGCGTATGAAAAGCTTATTGAATTGGGTGCAAACAGTAATATTGTCAAACCTTTGGGTTATGTATATAACTTTGAAAAAGAGAATGGACATTCGAATAATGTCTTGATTTGTACAAACTCAGATCATATTGAGAAATTGGATGAGTTAGTAAATTCACTGCCTAACATGAAATTCCATGTTTGTGCATTAACGGAAATGTCACAAAAGTTGATGTCTTTTGAAAAATATGATAATGTACGTTTGTATCCAGGATGCAAGGCAAGCGAGATCTTAGATTTATTTAATACGTGTGACTACTTCTTAGATGTCAACTATGAAAATGAGATCGTGGATGCCACAAAAGAAGCATTCTTACATAATCTTTTGATTCTTGGATTTAATCAAACAATCCATAATCGCAAATATGCATTGCCAAACTTTGTCTTTGATGCGAATAACTACCAAGATATGGTAAAAGTGATTCAGGATGCGTCTCATTTAGATCTAAATCTAGAAAGACAAAGAAAAATGGCTATGACACAAAATGTGCAAGATTATAGAAATATTTAGAAGGGAAGGGTTTTTATGTTTAGTACATTTAACACATTAATGGTAATCATTGTTTTGGAAGGAATCTGTTGTTTATACAGTCTTGTATTGGCTTATATGAGCGATAGAAAGTTCGGTAAAGTTTTAAATGGTTTAATGGCAGCTATTTGGGCTATTGCCGTAGTTTTGAATGTAGTAGGATTCTAATTTACATTCTTTGAAATCATCGTTTACAAATGGGTCGTACTCACCACTTTTTGGTGAAAACGGCCTTTTTTAGTGCTGAAATTTGCTTTTTTTTTAGAATTGTGTATAGTATTAAGTGTTGTTGTCCATTTTTTAGGGACAACTGCCTCGTATTTTATGAGGCCAAGGGGGAAGATTGGAGGGTGTTTTGAACTTTATAAAAGAAGAAAATTTAGAGAGTAGTGTAATTAGAAAAGGATTGGTTTCGGGTTTATTGTTGTCAACATTAGCGTTAACAGTACTAACAACATCATCAGTTATTGGGGAAGAAAGTAAGGTTTATGCCAAAACGAATAATGCGGATACAAACATTTTAATGCGTGTGGATACAAAAAACGGAACTCAAGAGTTAAAAGAAAAATTCGAAGAACAGATTCAAGATATCGAGGAAGAATCTAGCAAGAAACAAGAAGAGTCGAAAAGCGTTGAAGAAATGATCGTTGAGCAGCCAGAGTTATTGAATGATGTAACATTCGTTCAGAACAATTATAATGCGGTGACTCAGGTCATTTATTCGCAACCATCATACACACAATATGTAAGTAATGCGAATGCACTTACTGCATCGGGTGGTGTATATTATGGGCCTAATGGAAAGGAAACATACTACAACTTAAATATGTCAGGGGTAGTCGACATTATGCGTGGTATTGGAAACAATGATAGTTATTGGGTTCGTGAAGATGGTGCGAAGATGTTAGGGGATTATGTTATTGTGGCAGCCGATTTAAATAAGTATCCTAGAGGATCTATTGTAGATACTTCATTAGGACAGGGAATCGTCTGTGATACAGGTAGTTTTACGCAAAATTCAGATACTCAATTAGATATTGCGACAGACTGGTAATATATATGAGTAAGGGTAGAAGTTATGTGCTTCTACTTTTTATGTATTCCAAAAAAAAGGCATCTAAGGATGCCAAATAGATTATTCTTTTGAATTTAAAAATTGTTTTTGAGCTTTAGAAACAGGATTGAATGTTTTCAAGCTTTTTGTATTTATAGTCGTACCACTAATAACTTGGATAAACCATAAGAAAAATAGAATTACAAGTATAGGTATTACGCAAGATGTTACAATCATAATGGCTGTTGCTTCCATGAAATTATTTAATGACTTATTAAACATCTTGGTATATTTTTGTGTTGTTGAAGATATTGCATCACCTATTTTTTGTAAAAAATTTTTATTTTCTTTATCCTTTTTGATTTTCTTCTGGATGTTATTTGCATTATCAATCGTTTCTTGAATGCTTGATTCGTATGTAGCTTCTATAGTTTTTGATAATTTCACACTACAAGGTACAATTAGACACATAGATACGGCAATAATACCAATCTTGATACATACAATTTTCAGCCAGTCCCATTTTGTGACATTGTTTACCAGCCAGGCTAAACATAATATAGGAATGATGTATTTAAAGGCTACCATACATGTAAGAGTTAAAGAATATTTCTCTAAATAAATAGCTCCAAGAACTAATAAGAATTTTGAACTTAAATCCGCTAAACCATTCGCAATAGGAGTTCCTGTATCTCCAGGTAACATAGTAATTGCTGTAGATATGGCAGCACTAGATGCAGCAAGGGTCATAACTGTATCTCTTTTTTCATCTAAATATTGAATAGATTGTTCATGAAATTCAGGTGTTGATGTTTTTTCTGCAATCATGTAAAAGCTTGATAAACAAATAAGAATTGGTAAGATCCATTTTAAAATGGTTTTGTAGTCAAATGATTTCATATTAAGTATTCCTTTCCACATTTCTAATTTTATCACAAATCATGTATAATCATGTCAGGAGGATTTTATTATGATCTTAATTATTGTTGTTATTGTATTAATCGTCTTGTTGGTATTGTTTGTAATGTCAAGCTACAACAAGCTTGTTCGTTTATCAAATAGAGTGGATGAAGGCTTCTCTACAATGGATGTGTATTTGAAGAAACGTTTTGATTTGATTCCAAACTTAGTGGAAACCGTGAAGGGGTATGCGAAACATGAGGCGGATACATTGAGTTCAGTGATTGCCCAGAGAAATATGGCGAAAACATCAAAGGATGTTATGGATAGTGAAAATAAAATCACAAATGCCATTCAGGGTATTTTTGCGGTTGCAGAACAATATCCGGATTTAAAGGCTAACACGAATTTTATGGATCTTCAAAATCAATTGAAGAAGGTAGAGGAGGATATCGCAAATTCTCGTAAATACTATAATGCATTAGTTCGTGAATATAATGATGTGATTATGAGTGTTCCGACAAATATTGTGGCATCTTTATTCCATTTTGAAAAGAAGACAATGTTTGAAGTGGCCAATGCTTCGGAAAGAGAAAATGTTCAAGTTAAATTTTAAGAAGGTCTTGGCCTTCTTATTCGCATTTATTTTATGCTTTGGATGTATCGACGTATATGCGGATGACGGTGGGTATATGATTGATGACTACAAAGTAAATGCGATATATCATTCAAATAATACGATTGATGTCAAAGAAGTGATTGATGTCAACTTTTCAAGTTATCGTCATGGGATTTATCGTAATATTCCAGAAACGATGTATGTCAATCGAAATGAAAAGTATAAGTTAAAGATTCAGGATATCAACGTATTCAATGATGAGTATGAGGTAGATAGTGATTCTGGAAATCGTGTGATTCAAATTGGTAGTGAAGACTATACGATCATTGGCCCACACACATATACTTTGACATATACGATTGTGATTCCTGAAGATTATCATTCAGACTTGGATTTTATATATTATTCTGTACTCGGAAATAATTGGGATACAACCATTTCTCATTTTAGTTTTGATATTGAGTTTGAAAAGGCTTTGACAGAAAAAGAAATGTCAAACATTCAAGTTTTTAGTGGAAGTCTAGGAAATCAATCGAATGATTTAAATGTGACTCCCATCATTACTTCTAATTCTATTAGTGGTTCTGCCTATGATATTGGTGCTAAACAAGCCATTACTCTTTTTGGTGAATTAAGACAAGGCTATTTTGTGGGTGCCAAACAAACCACTTCAAAAACTCCATTTATCTTTTTAGGTTTAGCTGTTTTATTTGGCCTATACAGTTTGATTCGTGCTCTTCTTTTAAAGAAAGCGCATATTACGCCAATTGTGAATTTCTATCCACCAAAAGATATGGATCCAGCTATGGTTGGAACGATTGTGGATGAGTCTGTGGATCAAGAGGATTTAATGGCCTTGATTCCATATTGGGCTAGTAAAGGGTATTTAACCATTTCTGAAACGGAGGATGACTTGGTTCTTACAAAAGTAGAGAATCATGAACCGCCTATTTTAAAACATCAAAAGAAGATTTATAACGGTTTGTTTAAAACAAAAAACAGTGTGAAATTATCTAAGCTATCTAGTAAGTTTGGTAAGGCTATGGATGATGCCAAAGAAGCTTTAAACGATGAATTTAGTGGCAATAAAAAATTATCAAGTATTGATCATGGTTTTGTGACAACCATACTAGCTATGATTTGTATGATTGTATGTATCTTATTCAATACTCGATATAGTATTGTAGATAATTTGATTGAAACCATTCTTGCGACATTTAGCTTTGTGCTTATGATGGTTTTAAATTATTCTGCAGCTGCAACCGGAGTATTTAATAAAAATAAACTAGGAGTATTAAAGAAAGTATTAAGTATTGCGTTTATTTTGATACTTGCATACTTTATATATCGACAATGCGATTCGATTCTAAGTATTGTTCCATTTGAATTTATGATGATAGGCATTGTGGTTGTTTCACTACCAATACTTTTGAGTTCTAAATTTAATGTGGTGAGTGACTACTTTAAAACTGTGGCTCCAGAACTATTAGGTTTTAAAGACTTTGTTGAAAAAGCAGAAGTACCACAATTGGAAAGATTGTCTATGGAAAATCCATCTTACTATTATGATGTGATTCCATATGCGATGGTCTTTGGACTTTCTGAAATGTGGACAAAGAAATTTAGTACGATTCCTTTGGCACAGCCAGATTGGTATGATTCATATTATTCAGATCCATATTCTTCTTATTTCTATTACAGAATGCTGACAAGAAGTATGTATGAACCAATCCATCAAAATTTATTGGATTATCAAACAGAACAAATGAAAAGTACAGCCGATAGCATGGGCTCTAGCTTTGGTGGCTTCTCTGGTGGAGGCGCCGGTGGCGGAGGCGGCGGAAGCTGGTAATAGATGAGTATTAGGGTGATGAGCCCGCGTAACTTGGTAGGTGTTGTGCACCTACATTTTCTTGGTAACATGTAATTAGTTAGGATCACTAAAAGTTGGTTTTAAGAATTGTAGAGTTGAAAACTATGTGAGTGTTTAAAGGTTATCTCTATCTCAGAGTCGAAATCCCTATGACTTTTAAAGTTTGATTTACTCTTGTCTAATTTTATATATTCGAAGAAAGTTACTAATTATTAGAATGTTGAAATGTAAACAAAATGATTGACTATACAGTAATCTAGGATATAATTTAAGTACAAGGTAGATACCTTAACAGTGGGTGTATCTCAGCCCAAAGTGAGAAATTTATTCAGTGAGCTTCTCTTAGCTCAAAATAAGAAATTTACAAGTGAGCGTTTCGCTGCTCTAAATGCGATTTTAACAAAAGCAGGGCATCTGAAATCCCTGCTATTTTTTTGAGGTAATAGATATGGAAAATATTAAACTTTATACAGTTTCAGATAAATATATTGATTATCTTTCGATATATGCACCACATTTATTTCATAATAAAAAACCCAATCAAATTCATAAAAGGGTATATATAGGAGTCATTTTAAAAGTACATGGAATGGATTATTTTGCTCCTTTATCTTCGTACAAAGAGAAACATAAGCGAATGAAAGAAACTTTAGACTTTATTAAAATTAAAACGTATAGTGTAATAAACCTAAATAATATGTTCCCAGTACAATCTAAAGACTATACCTATTTAGATTTTTCAAAAGAACAAGATTTAAATTACAAATCTTTACTTGAATCTGAATATAGATACATAAAATCTATTCAAGGAAAAATTATTAAAAATGCTTCTCTAGTGTATAAAATAAAAACAAGTGGAAAAATAAACCCTTTAACAAAAAGATGCAACGATTTTAAACTTCTAGAAGAAAAATGTCGACTATATAAGTAATTGATAAAAGTACCTGAATTATTTCTGAAAAGATAATAAAGCGTGAATTATTCATGGAAATATTAAAATTCGTAGAATGTTCCTAACTTAAAGGAAATCTACGAATTTTTCTTATCACCCATTGGCTGAAATCTTCATATAAGAAAAGCTCCTTTACTATATAGGTGATTAAACTAAAAAAGAAGGAGCCATAACTATGATATTCGAGTTGGATGCGTTTCAAAGCTTTTAATATACGAGATAAGTGTCTTTGAAAAATCGTTCACCTTATACTAGTGTCGTATACGTCGTAAGTTTAAGGTGTAAATTTGCGAAAGGATTTATAATCTTAGAATTACTTGGTATACAACATTTGAAAATTACAACAAATACGATGCAAGTTTGAGGTGAATTTAGCTTTGTGTTAAATCTGCCGTTTGACAATAAGGAAGAGATTCCAGTTAAATGTTTAAAATCATCTTTATTAAATTGTATTTCGAACACTTGATTGTCTTCGGTGGTAAGCTCAAAATAATGTCCGACCAATCGACTATATTTTCTCGTATCACCATCTCACATATATATTTTATAACTTAAAAAATGGATACAACATTTGTATCCATTTCTATCTTCACTTAAACTGGTTTCATTCTGACTGCGCAGACTCATTGTAAAAACAACAATCGGCTGGGTCTGTTAGGCAACCCATGACCTACGACTTTACTGGTTGTCGCCACCCTCGCTGTAATAACAGCACTAGGCTGAGCTTTTTGGACGGCTCAATATCCACAGTTTTTTAAGATGCCAGTTACATCTAAAGACATCACTGCCTTCAAATTAATTGTACCAATTTTTAAAAAATAAGCAACCAAGTTGGCTGAACAAAAAAAGACTTGGAATTATCCAAGCCTTATTGAGCATTCATCTTTTGACGATATAAGTTACGACGATCTAAAGCTGTTAAACCTTTTTTACGGATACGAATCGCATCTGGAGTAACTTCTACTAATTCATCATCGTTGATCCATTCTAATGCTTCTTCTAGGGAGAAGATTTTTGGTGGAGTTAATAACATCGCTTCATCACGACCACTTGAACGGATGGCTGTTAATTTCTTGTTCTTTAATGGGTTAACATCAAGGTCGATGTTTTTAGAACTTTGACCAATGATCATACCTTCATAAACTGGTGTTTGTGGAGAAATGAACAATTGACCACGTTCTTGAAGGTTCCATAAAGCGTACGTCATGGCTTCACCTGTTTCAGTTGAAATCATTGCACCTTCCATACGTTGTGCGATTTCTCCTTTATATGGTTCATAACCACTAATACGACGTACTAATGTACCTTCACCGTGTGTATCATTGATAAATTCTGAACGGAAACCTAATAGTCCACGTGTAGGTGCTGTATACACGATCTTTACATATCCATTTTCTTCAGACATGTCTTGCATAACACCCTTACGAAGATTTAATTTGTTGATGATGGTTCCTGAATATTCTTCTGGAGCTAAACATACAACTTCTTCGATTGGTTCTACTTTGTGTCCATTTTCATCTTTGTGTAGGATAACCTCTGGTTTAGAAACAGCCAATTCATAGCCTTCACGACGCATATTTTCAATCAATACGGAAATATGTAATTCACCACGACCACTGACTTTGAAGCAATCGGCTGAATCGGTTGTTTCAACCTTTAAACCAACGTTAACTTCTAGTTCTTTTTCAAGTCTTTCTTTTAAGTTACGACTTGTCACGTACTTACCGCTCTGTCCTGCAAATGGACTTGAGTTTACGTGGAAGTTCATAGATAGTGTTGGTTCTTCAATTTCAATGTGTTCCATTGGTTCAATGTGATCGGCTGTACAGATTGTATCACCAATACTGATATCTGGCATACCAGCGATAACTACGATATCTCCTGAATGTGCTTCTTGAACACTTGTTCTAGACAATCCTTTGTATACGAATAATTTAGATAAGCTTTCTTTGGCATTCAATCCAGATTGGTTACAACGAATATATTGTTGTCCTTGTTTTAAAACACCTGAATATAAACGTCCAATTCCTAAACGACCAATGTATTCATCGTATGCCAAGGCAGATACTTGCATTTGAAGAGGTTCTTCATCCATATCTGGATATACATCACAATGTTTTAAGATTGTATCGAATAATGGGTCGATGTTGTCGCTTGGTGTTTTAAGGTCGTATTGAACACGTCCTTCTCTTGCTACACCATAAAGGATAGGGAAGTCTAATTGTTCGTCGTTGGCATTTAAGTCTAAGAACAATTCGTAAACTTCATCGACAACTTCTTCGGCTCTTTGGTCTTTCTTATCGATCTTGTTGATCAATAGAATTGGTTTTAAACCAATTTCCAAAGCTTTTGATAATACGAAACGAGTCTGAGGCATTGGACCTTCACTCGCATCCACTAATAAGATAACTGTATCTACGGTACGGATAATACGTTCAACTTCACTTGAGAAGTCGGCGTGACCTGGCGTATCTACAATATTAATTTTTACACCGTTATGAATAACGGAACAGTTTTTAGAATAAATCGTAATTCCACGTTCACGTTCTAGATCGTTTGAGTCCATGATACAGTTAACAACTTCTTCGTTGTCACGGAAAACATCACTTTGTCTTAAAAACGCATCGACTAACGTACTTTTACCGGCATCAACGTGGGCGATAACGGCAATGTTAAGAATTTTTTCTTTATTGGACATACTGTCACTCACTTTCCTGTCAAAAACAGTACAATTATAAAGCAAGAAACCTTAAAACTCAATAAAATGTGCTATAATAAAACAAAAATTTTCTGAAAGGGGTAACACCATGCAAGTGCAATATATAAAAGAGTATTCAAATTGTCTCGATCGTGAAATGGAATATAAAATCTATGGCCAAGGTGGTAAATTATGTCTAGCCATTCCAAGTCAAAATGGACGTTTCTTTGAATGGGAAGATCGTGGTATGATTCATGAAGTATCGAAATTGATCGAATCCAATCAATTAACGATTATTACGTGTGATACTTTGGATTTAGAAACATGGTCCTATCCGAATAATACAAAGGTGCGTATGTTGAAACATGAGTTGTGGTTTGAATATATCCTTTCAGAATTGATTCCTAGTGTACAAGAAAAGATGAATATTCATGATAAATGGATGGTTACGGGAGCAAGTCTAGGGGCAACGCATGCCACTAATTTGATTTTCCGTTTTCCTAAACAATTCGATACCTTATTAGCCCTATCTGGTATTTATGATACAGAATTATTCTATGGAGATTATCATGATGAAAATACATACCATAATAATCCATGTGCCTACATGAAAAATATGTCTTTAGATCATCCCTATATGGAATTGTATAAACAATCCAAATTGATCTTTTGTGTAGGACAAGGTAATTGGGAACAAGAATGTGTTGAATCTTTAAGACAATTTAGCACCATCCTTTATGATCAACACATCGATGCTTGGTGTGATTTCTGGGGCTATGATGTGTATCATGACTGGCCTTGGTGGAAGGTACAACTACAGTATTTCATGGAACAAATTTTTAAGTAAGTATGACAAATATTAAGAATGAATTGATTTCACATAAGGATTTGTATGTGTGGACACAAATTAATTTTACGTTTAATTCCAACAAAATAGAGGGTTCTCATTTATCTAAGAATCAAACAAAACAAATATTTGAAGAGAATGATTTAACAATTCATTCAGATGATGCACTAGAAGCACGAAATCATTTTCGGTTGTTTGATTATATGTTGAAGACAGTAGATGAACCATTATCAAAAGAAATGATGATTCAAATGAATATGATTTTGAAAAGGGGTACGTCTTATGAGGATAATCCGGCATACAATGTGGGTGGTTTTAAAGTAAGGGAAAATGGGATTGGAATGATAAATCCTTTTAAAACGACAAAACCAGCGGATGTTGAAACGGAATTAGATGCTTTGTTGGAAAAGTTTCAAAATAAAGGGGTTCTATCATTTGAAGATATTGTAGAATTTCATGTTTGTTTTGAAAGAATACATCCGTTTGGAGATGGAAATGGACGTACTGGACGAATGATTATGTTTAAACAATGTCTACAGAATAGTCATATTCCATTTGTACTATTAGATCGAGATCGTGCATTTTATCTGCGTGGCTTAAAAGAATGGGATTTTGAAAGAAATTATTTAATGGATACTCTTTTAACGCAACAAGATATTTATGCATCTGTTTGCGAACAATTTGATATATTTAAAGATTTTGGTCAGAAAGAGTTGTCAAAAAATAAGATTGTTGACAAAAATGATTGAAATAGATGAAGGAATGTATCAACTTGTAGCGGATGATCAAGTCATTGGTGAAACAGAAAAGAACAATATTTGTGATGCATTAGAGTCAATCAAAAGCCAAAAAGTCAAATTGGATTTTTAAAGGAGTAGCGTGTATAAACTCCTTTTGTGTTAGATGACCTTGTGTTCTAGCCACTTATTCGATTTAAAACGAGCTAAGAAAATAAATGAACGAATCGTCCAAGTGGAAGGTGCAACTACAGTATTTCATGGAACAAATATTTAAGGAAGTATGACAAATATTAAGAATGAATTGATTTCACTATGACATTACCATTTTTGAATCAGAAGGTCTCAATTAGTGCTTAATAATTTCCTTGCATTTTCACAGATGTGTGGTAAATTACCAGTGACGAAGGTCGTCATCAGACGGCAAACTAGCGAATCACTATCGTAACCAATCGGTAGGGCTCGCTTTTTATTTTTGAAAAGACTCAATATTCTTATATTTTTTGTGATTATAAAAATTTTGAATTGTTTTCCTTTATAGTTTGAAACATAAAATCTAAAATTAAAATAAATGCGATATTGCACTAAAAAAGAGATGCACAATATATGCATCTCATAGATATTAAGCATGAACTACTCCTTTTGTGTTAGATGACCTTGTGTTCTAGCCACTTATTTGATTTAAAACGAGCTAAGAAAATAAATGAACGAATCGTCCAATCGGCTCCCATACCAATCCATACGGCTAATGGGCCCATGTGGAATGTATGAACTAAAAAGATAGTCACTACAACTCTGCAGATCCACATAGATAGAGTGGATGTGATCATACTGAATTTTACATCGCCGGCTGCTCTTAAACCATAGCCTGGTAAAAATGATGGTGTCCAGAATATCATTTTGTATGTGAAGACAATGCGTGTTAGCCAAATGGCTAGTTTAGCACTTTCTGCTTCCATTCCCGCAAGGCTTGTGATTTGTTGGATAAAAAGCATGATTGTTGCACAAAATACAATACATACAATCCAAGCTAGTCTGGTTAATGAAATCGTATAGTGTCTTGCTTGTTCATATTCTTTAGCACCCACACACTTTCCTACGACAGTCATCATACCGAGTCCTACACCAATGCTTGCTTGACATGCAAAACTTTCAAGCATGGCCACCATAGCTTGGGCGGCAATGGCTGTTGTTCCCATTGTAGATATAGTGGATTGAATCACAAGTTTTCCAAATTGAAACATACCATTTTCAATACCGGTTGGAATACCGATTTTTAATATTTTCGTGATTGTTTCAATTTCTGGTCGGATACTTAAATAGGAATCGACATATAAATCTTGTTTAGGCTGTTTTAAAAGGGTCAGGATAACAAGTGCACTAATGATTCTAGAAAGAAGTGTGGATAGGGCAGCTCCGGCTACGCCTAAACTTAGGGTAAAGATGAAAAAGATGTTTCCAAGTATATTTAGAATGTTAGAGCCAAACGCAATGGCCATGGGAAGCCTTGAGTTTTGACTCGTTCGAAAGCTTGCGGCACCTGCATTATATAGAGCGATAAAGGGATAGGATAGGGCGGTGATGAAAAGATAGTTTAATGAATTGTCCATCACGTTTTTTTCTACGGATCCAAAGATCAGGCTTAATAAGGGTCTTCTGAATAGAATGCATGGTAGGGTTATCAGTATAGAAATAAGGGTTACGGAAAAGATCAATTGTTTCAAGGCTTGGTTGGCCTTGTCTTTTTGGTTGGATCCTAAGTATTGGGCGCAGATGATGGCGCCTCCAGTTGCCATGGCGGCAAATATATTGATGATCAAAATATTTAATGAATCGACAAGGGAAACGGCGGAAATTGCAGCCGAACCTATGTTGGTGACCATAATGGTGTCGACAGATCCCATTAATGCGGTTAAAACTTGTTCGAACATCAATGGAATTAATAATTTTCGTAATTGTTCTTTGGTGTACATAAACAAAACTCCTAAAAATAAAAAGATATCTTTCGATATCTTAACCTACTAGTACTACATCACGGATGTTTGGCACTTCTTCAAGCAATAATTCTTTGATTCCGCCTGAGAAATCTTCAGAAGCCATCATACATCCTTGACATGCACCTTTAAAAGATACATAGACAACATTGAATTCATCAACTCCTAATAGTTCAATGTCGCCTCCGTCATGTTGAATGTAAGGGCGAATCTTATCTAAACAATCATTAACGGCTTTACTATCTACTACAGTATCCATAAAACAACACTCCTAACTTATAAAAATAGTGGACATAAGATCAATGGGACAGCAAGTCCAACCACAAATCCTCCAATGACTTCGACAAATTTATGTCCAAGTACATTTTTTAACTTTTCCTGATAGATGGGATCATCAAAGTGAAGTCCTGTCATTTCGCGTAAATCTTTGACTAATTGTTGTGTTAGCTCAATATTTTTACCGGAATAGTAGCGTACGTGGCATGCATCGTACATAACAATAAAGGAAAAGATGGTGGTTACGGCAAATATGGCTGAGTCAAATCCTTCCTGAATTCCAATGGAAAGGGAAAGGGCTGTTACAGTCGATGAGTGACTGCTTGGAAAGCCGCCACTTGCGATGACCCAGTGAAAGTCCCATTTGCCAGTTCTATAATAATATACGACCGTTTTTAACACTTGTGCAAGTATATTGCTCAAAAGAGCTGTGACAAGTGGATATAAGGACGATGGTATCATAAATTCACACTCCTAACGAAAAACATTATATCATACAAAGTTAAATCGTGGTATAATCCCGAGTTTGACAGTTGAAAAAGTAAAAAGTGCTAGAAAGCCTTTATTCAAGGTTTAATCTAGCACTTTCTTTTTTTTGAAATGTTGTATGTGATTTCTATTTTGAATATTTTTTTACTATTTTGTTTAAATCACTTGGTCTATAGTACTTTCTGTTTAGTTGTAGCTCGAAACATCTTTCTAATGCATCTAATGCCTGACTTCCACTATAGATGGATTTGTAGTACATGTCATCCATATTTACTACATTCATATTTCGTAATGTTTTTATTAGGTTTGATGTTGTTACATGAGTTAAGTTGTCATCCAACTTGCACTCCATAAGCCTGTATATAAGTAGTGCAGTGTAGCAGATCAAAAAATGTGCACGTATTCTTTCTGGCTTTCTCAAGAATACTGGTCTTGCATCGAAATTAGTCTTCATGATTCTAAAACAGTCTTCGATTTTGTATCTATTTTGAGCTACTGCTAGGATGTCTTTGGCTGAATCGTCAAGGTTTGTTGCGACGGCATAGAATCCATCGTATTTTTCTTCTTCATGGATTTTATCCATATCCAATACATAATTAGCTGTATCAGATGATGTGTTCTTAAGGAATCGACGTATATCGTTGGGTCCTTTTTTTATCTTTTCAGGATCTTTAAGTCTTAATAACTTTTTAGCACGTTCAAGCTGTCTTTCGCGGATAGTCCTTTGGTATTCCATCATCTTTCTAGAGAAAGTGACAATGATAAATTGATGTAATGTTCCTTTTGCTTTTACTTTTTTTGTTCGACCGTTCTTGTATACTTTTTCTTCATAAAGTCCTGTATCCATGGCCGTGTTGGTGGGAATCACTTTATAGGCAAAATCATTGTATAGACTTAGATTGTTTGCGCCTTTTTTATTAAATGTTCGCATTTCTTTCAATGTGATCGCATCGTCATTTGACAATAGACGGTAGTTTGAATCGTTGAATACGATATCTTTGATCTCTTGTCCAAGTTTTTTTACTGACTGTGTAACGATATAAGCTCTACCACCCATATCATTGAATTTACGGATATTGTAGGATCCAAGTCCTGCATCCGCACAATATATGAACTTTTTGTTTCCGGTCATTTTTATAACTTCTTTTTCAAGTGGAACGGCAGTAAGCTGTTCATTTGTGTTTCCTGGATGAATACACATAGAAATAGGGATTCCACGGCTGTCCATGATAAGCCCCATTTCAACAATAGGAGATGTCTTGTTTTCCTTACTGATTCCGAACTGACGAAGTCCAAGGATAATTTCTCCAGTAACTTCGTCAACGATCTCCTCGTCAGGCTTTTCTGTTTCAAAGAAATAGTTTGTACAGTCATAGTACATAACTGAAGTATCTCGTTTAACGATGTTTTCGGAATTGTCAAAAAGATGTTTTAAATATTTGTCACTGTTTCTGTCTAGAATATCCAAGAAACGAATCATATGTTGGTATTCAACCTGAGGTTTTTCATAGTATGTATCAAGTTTATCGTATGTTCCATATTTACTGGCAGGATCCAGAATCCTTGCATAGGTAAGAAACTGACAGATTTTATTACAGTCGTAGGTGATCTTTCGGTCAGAAGAAACTGATTTAAAAAAATCAGACAGATTCAATTTGGCATAGATATCCTTAAGATACAGATATCCAATGTTCAAACTAGTAGAATTCGAACAAGGAGAATCTGTAGAAGGGATTCTTTCATTAAAGTCCATAGTAACAATGAATTCAGATCTGCCAGAACGATATTCCTCATTCATTTTTTTTACTTCGTTTTTAGCGTATTCCAAGGGATTATCCGTAATAAGAAGAAGCTCAGAATGTTTACCTAATCTTTTGATATTTTTGGTTGTCGTTTTTTTACCATTTCTAAATCCCTGCTGAATATAGTAAGTAGGATCTTTAAGTCGTTTATCATAATACAGTTTCATAGAAGCAGCCATCCTTTACAACTATTATATCACAATTACAACACATACAACAGTAAAAAATAAAAATTTGATGAAAAAAAAGCCGTACATAAACGACATTTGGCTATTTCGGCTATGAGCAAGTGTTAAACTCCCGGAAAGCCGCCACTTGCGATGACCCAGTGAAAGTCCCATTTGCCAGTTCTATAATAATATACGACCGTTTTTAACACTTGTGCAAGTATATTGCTCAAAAGAGCTGTGACAAGTGGATATAAGGACGATGGTATCATAAATTCACACTCCTAACGAAAAACATTATATCATACAAAGTTAAATCGTGGTATAATCTTCTTTAGGATAGCTATGGAGGGAAATAAAAATGATTCAATTAGATTTAAATCATGCTTTCTTAAAAGAAGATGTAAAGGCTTATCAAGATCAAGTTCGCGCAATTGATGAAGCTTTACAAAATGGTACTTGTAAGGGTAACGACTTTATCGGTTGGCTAAACTGGGCTAACAATTATGATAAAGAAGAATTTAGTCGCATTAAAGAGGTTGCCGCAAAAGTACGTGAAAACACAGAAGTATTCGTTGTATGTGGTATTGGAGGATCTTATTTAGGTGCTCGTGCTGCCATTGAAATGATGAATGGTTTATATGGTGACAACAAGCCTGAAATTATTTATATGGGAAACACTTTCTCATCTACTTATATTTCACAGGTTATGAACCATATTAAAGATAAGGAAGTTACTGTAAATGTTATTTCTAAATCTGGAACTACAACGGAAACAGCATTGGCTTTCCGTATCTTGAAACAATTTATGGAAGAAAAATATGGTGAAGATGCGAAGAATCGTATTATTGCCACTACAGACAAGGCTAGAGGAACATTGAAGGCTTTAGCCGATAAAGAAGGATATGAAACATTCGTAATTCCTGATGATATTGGTGGACGTTTCTCAGTAATTACTCCAGTTGGATTATTGCCAATCGCAGTAGCTGGAATCGATATCGATGCTTTGATGAAAGGTTTACATGATGGTATGGGTGAATATGGAGATGCAGATCTTGAAAAGAACCCGGCTTACCGTTATGCAGTGGCTCGTCGTATTCTTCAAAACCAAGGATATGATGTTGAATTGTTAGTAAACTATGAACCTCAAATGCAGATGGTTGCTGAATGGTGGAAACAATTGTTTGGAGAAAGTGAAGGAAAAGACGGAAAGGGTATTTTACCGGATTCAGTATGTTTCTCAACAGACTTACACTCTTTAGGACAATTTGTTCAGGAAGGTAAGAAAGTCTTGTTCGAAACAAACTTATATGTTGATACACCAATGATCGATTTAACATTCCCTAATGATGAAGCCAATGAAGATGGAATGAACTACTTGGCTGGTAAGAGTGTGGATTGGGCTAATAAAATGGCTGCCAAAGGAACATTACAGGCTCATGAAGAAACAGGTGGAGTTCCAAATATCTTATTAACTATGCCAGGCATGACTTCTTATGACTTTGGTAATATGTGTATGTTCTTCTTCAAGGCCATCGCAATGACAACTTTGATGAATGATTCTAACCCATTCAATCAGCCTGGTGTTGAAGTTTATAAAAAGAACATGTTCAAACTATTAGGTAAAGAGTAATGATGAAAATAGAGATGTAAGCAAGTGTTTACGTCTCTTTTTTATACGCTTACAAATTAGATGAGACTAACCTCTATGGTGAATTTAACCTTTAAAATTTGACATGAAGCTCGTATAATAAACTATGGTATTGAATATCTATAAAGGAGGAAATATTAATGCCTAGAGCAAAACAGTCTATGGATGGAAATACGGCTGCGGCTCACGTTGCGTATGCTTTTACAGACGTTGCTGCAATTTATCCTATTACTCCATCTAGTCCAATGGCAGACTCTATTGACCAATGGTCTGCAGCTGGACAAAAAAATATTTTTGGAAATCAAGTAGTTGTAAGTGAATTACAATCAGAAGCAGGTGCTGCTGGTGCTGTTCACGGATCATTAGCTGCTGGTGCATTGACTAATACATTCACTGCATCTCAAGGTTTATTATTGATGATTCCAAACATGTACAAGATCGCTGCTGAACAATTACCATGTGTATTCGATGTATCTGCACGTACAGTTGCAACTCACGCATTGAACATCTTTGGTGATCACTCAGACGTTTATGCTTGTCGTCAAACAGGTTTCGCTATGTTATGTGAAACTAACCCACAGGAAGTTATGGACTTATCTCCAGTAGCTCACTTAGCTGCTTTAGAAGGTAAAGTACCATTCATTAACTTCTTTGATGGATTCCGTACTTCTCACGAAATTCAAAAAATCGAAAAATGGGACTATGAAGATTTAAAAGAAATGTGTCCAATGGAAGCTGTTGAGGAATTCCGTAAACACGCTTTAAATCCAGAACGTCCAACTATGCGTGGTTCTCACGAAAATGGAGATATCTTCTTCCAACACCGTGAAGCATGTAACACTGCATATGATGAATTACCTGCTGTAGTAGAAAAATACATGGGTAAAATCAACGAAAAATTAGGAACAAACTATGACTTGTTCAACTACTATGGAGATCCTGAAGCTGATCGTGTAATCATCGCTATGGGTTCTATCAATGACGTTGCTGAAGAAGTTATCGACTACTTAACTGCAAAAGGAGAAAAAGTTGGTTTAGTTAAGGTTCGTTTATATCGTCCTTGGTCAAGCAAACACTTATTAAAAGTTCTTCCTAAGACAGCTAAGAAAGTTGCAGTACTTGACCGTACTAAAGAACCAGGTGCTCTAGCTGACCCATTATACTTAGATGTAGCTACAACACTTCGCGAAGCAGGATTAAATGACATCACTCTTTGCGGTGGACGTTATGGTTTAGGATCTAAGGATACTCCACCTTCAAGTGTATTCGCTGTTTACACTGAATTGTTAAAAGACGAACCAAAACCTCGTTTTACAATTGGTATCGTGGATGACGTTACAAACTTATCATTGCCAGAAGTTAAACCAGCTCCTAACACTTCAACTCCAGGAACTGTTGAATGTAAATTCTGGGGTCTTGGAGGAGACGGTACTGTAGGTGCTAACAAGAACTCTACTAAGATCATCGGTGACCACACTGACAAATACATTCAGGCTTACTTCCAATATGACTCTAAGAAAACTGGTGGTATCACAATTTCTCACTTGCGTTTCGGAGACAAACCAATCCGTAGCCCATACTACATTAACCAGGCTGACTTCGTAGCTTGTCACAACCCTTCATATGTAGTAAATGGATACAAGATGGTTCAAGACGTTAAACCTGGTGGTGTATTCATGATCAACTGCCAATGGTCAGACGAAGAATTAGACAAACACATGCCTGCTGAATCTAAAAAATATATCGCAGACAACAATATCCAATTGTACACAATCAATGCCATCGATAAAGCTATCGAAATCGGTATGGGTAAACGTACAAACACAATCTTACAATCTGCATTCTTCAAATTAGCTAACATTATGCCAATTGAAGAAGCTGTAGATTACATGAAAGCAGCTGCTAAGAAATCTTACTCTAAGAGGGGTGATGCAGTTGTTGAAATGAACTACAAAGCTATCGATGCTGGTGTTGGCGCAACTCACAAAGTTGAAATTCCTGCATCTTGGGCTAACCCAGAAGCTGATGCACCAAAACCTGAATTGTCAGGACGTCCTGCAACAGTTAAGATGGTTAAAGACATCATGGAACCAGTTAACAAAATGGATGGAGATTCATTACCTGTATCTGCATTTACTGGAAACATTGATGGTCAATGGGAGACTGGTGCTAGTGCTTACGAAAAACGTGGTACAGCCGTTACAGTTCCTGAATGGGATCCTGAAAAATGTATCCAATGTAACCAATGTGCATTCGTATGTTCACACGCTACAATTCGTCCATTCTTATTGAGCGAAGAAGAAGTGAAGGCTGCTCCTGCACAAATCAAATTAGCTGATGTTAAACCAAAAGCTACAGAATTCAAATATACAATGAGTGTATCTCCATTAGATTGTATGGGATGTGGTGAATGTATCACTGTATGTCCAACTCAAGCAATCAAGATGGTTCCTCAAGAATCTCAAGCTGATCAACAACCAGTATTCGATTACTTAGTAGCTAACGTTTCTAAGAAAGATTCTGGATTCGCTGATGACACAGTTAAGGGTTCTCAATACAACCAACCATTGTTAGAGTTCTCTGGATCATGTGCTGGATGTGCTGAAACATCTTATGCTCGTTTAATTACTCAGTTATTTGGTGAACACATGTATGTATCAAATGCAACTGGATGTTCTTCAATCTGGGGTGGTCCAGCATCTGTATCTCCATATACAGTAAACAAAGACAGCTTACAAGGACCAGCATGGGCTAACTCATTGTTCGAAGACAATGCTGAACACGGATTCGGTATGCAATTAGGACAAAAAGTATTACGTGAACAAGCTATCGAAAAATTAGGTGCTATGAACGAAAGCGAAAAAGCAACTCCTGAATTCAAGGCTGCATTCGAAAAATTCATGGAAACTAAAGAAAATACTCGTACTAACACAGAAGCAACAAAAGCATTATTAGTTGAAGTAGAAAAAGCTGCTGAAGCTGGATGCCCAGATGCTAAAGCTGTATTAGATAAGAAAGAATACTTAGCTAAGAAATCTGTTTGGATCTTCGGTGGAGACGGATGGGCTTATGATATCGGATTCGGTGGATTAGACCACGTTCTTGCATCAGGTGAAAACGTAAACGTTATGGTATTCGATACAGAAATGTATTCAAACACTGGTGGACAGGCTTCTAAAGCATCTAACATCGGTGAAGTTTGTCAGTTCGCTGCAGCTGGTAAAGAAATGAAGAAAAAATCTTTAGCAGAAATCGCAATGAGCTACGGATACGTTTATGTAGCACAAATCGCTCTTGGAGCTAACCCTGCACAAGCAGTTAAATGTATTGCTGAAGCAGAAGCTTATCCAGGACCATCTTTAATCATCGGTTATGCACCATGTGAATTACACGGTATTGCTAAGGGTGGAATGAACCACTGTCAAGATGAAATGAAGAAAGCTGTTAAATCTGGATACTGGAACTTATTCTCATTTGATCCAGCTAAGAAAGAAGCAGGTAAGAACCCATTCACATTAACTTCTAAAGAAGGAGATGGAACTTACCAAGACTTCTTACACAACGAATCTCGTTACACTCGTTTAGTGAAACCATTCCCTGAAAGAGCAGAAAAATTATTTGCTAAGTCAGAAGAAGTAGCTAAAGAACGTTACGAACACTTACAACGTTTAGTAGAACTTTACAAGTAAGAAATAAATGAAAGAAGCTGATTAATTTCAGCTTCTTTTTTTGTGCAAATTAAAAATTATTACTATAATGGTTGTAAGAGGTGTTTACTTATGGAAAAAGGAAAATTAAATCGAATCACAGATGTAGAAGGTGTACTTGTAGGGCATAAGACAATTAGTTCAGGAACTCACCAAACGGGTGTTACATTTATTCGTACGGCTGAAGATGTGTTTCATCAAAAGTTAGCTTGCGGTTGTAGTATTCTAAATGGTTTTGGCAAAACAACTGGCTTACCACAAATTATGGAGTTGGGTACTTTGGAAAGCTATATTTGTTTGACAAACACTTTAAATGTGGGTGTTGTTCAACAAGCTTTGGTGGATATCATGGTAAAAGAAAATGAAGATCTAACAAGTGTTAATGTTGTCGTTGGAGAATGTAACGATGGCTATCTAAATTCGATTCGTGATTGCGTTGTTACAAAAGAAGATGTATATGATGCGTATAGGGATTGTAAAAAAGAATTTGAGCTAGGCAGCATTGGAGCAGGTCGAGGCATGTCTTGTTTTGAAATGTCAGGTGGTATTGGATCGAGTTCAAGAATCTTTGAAATTGATGGAAATACATATACTCTAGGTGTACTTGTACTTTCTAATTTTGGCTTAAGAGAACAATATCTATTAGATAAAGTTGAGGGGAATCAATTGCCTTTAGAACAAGAAAAAGGTTCCATCATGATGATCATTGCGACGGATGCCCCGTTAAGTGATCGTCAATTACGTAGAGTTTGTAACCGAATGCCAGTCGGTTTAGCTTTAACAGGATCGCATATGGGCAATGGTTCAGGTGATATTGCGATTGCGTTTAGTACGGCTAATCGTTTTGGAAATGAAGAAATTCATACTTTAAAACAAATCAATGACAACAAGATCAATGTTGTGTTTGATGCAGCCATTGAATCTTGTAAAGAAGCTGTGCATGTATCTTTAATTGAAAACGAAGAGGTAACGGGTCAGTCTGGACATGTTCGTAAGTGTTTAAATCAAGTGAAGATTTCATAGTGAAATCTTCTTTTTTATGTTATATTTTTTTTGGTGATTATATGAAGAAAGTAATGTTTGATTGTGATGATACACTCTATGATTTATCTTGGCCATTTCGCAAGTGCATGGAAGAATTCCTTCCGAATGTAGATGTGGATATGGATTTATTTTATGCGGATTATCGTAAGTTTGGAGATATGATTTTTGATGATCTTCAACAAGGAAAGATTACGATTGATGAATCTGGTGTTTATCGTATTGAAAAGGCTTGTGAAAAGTATGGGATTATTTTTTCTCATTCAAAAGCTGTAGAGTTTCAGTCTCGCTATAAATATTATCAGCATCATATTGAAATGGATGCACCATTGATTGATTATTTCTCGAATTGTGAAGATGAACTTGCGATTTTGACAAATGGAGAGGATGCGCATCAAAGAATGAAGTTAGAAGTGCTTCATGTCTTTGAGTATTTTAAAGCCTCTCATGTCTTTACAAGTGGACAATTGGGTGTCGCAAAACCGGATGTGAATGCATTTAAAAAATGTATGGAAGCGATGCAGGAAGATATTACTGAATGGTATTATGTGGGTGATAACTATATCAATGATATGCAGGGGGCTAAAAGTGCAGGCATGAAGACGATTCATTTTAATCGTCATCATCAAGTAAGTGGGCCTTGTGCAGATCATGTGGTATATAGTGCAAAGGAATTGGTTGAATTCATTAAAAAAGACTAGATTGAACTAGCCTTGTTAAGAATGTCGTAATGGCATTCTTTTTTTTACAATTCTTCCTCACCAATGATTTCATCAGACCATATTTCTTCTTGCTCTGTGGGTTCATTGTAATCTTCAAATCTCTCATTAAGTGTTTGTTTGTTCATATAGTATCTCCTAACATAAGTATATATGAAATTAAGTCCGATTTAAATAGGAGGTTAAGTAGGCATAAAATCACATTTGTGGTAAAATAACTATGTATGTTTTGATAAGGAGTAATTATGTTTATAACAACAATTCATTCTATTGATTCATTAGAAAAATTAAAAAGAGCAAAGGCCGATGCCGTTATCATTGGGGTTGAACATTATTCGATTCGTTCAAGTATTACGGTAAAAAAAGAGGATTTACAGCTTTGGAAGAAGAAGTGTAAAAAGCTTGGCCTAAAATTATATATCAACTTTTTAAGATTATGTATGGATGAAGATCTATCGGGTGTTCGTGAATACTTTTCTATTTTTAAAGAATTGGATGTGGATGGTATTTACTATGCGGATGAAGGTCTATATTTTGAGGCGAAACAATTGGGGATTGAATCCAAATTGATTTATCAACCGGAAACATTGGTGGCTTCAAGTGCAGATGTGGATTTCTATATGTCTTTAGGCATTCAGTCTGTATCTTTAGCACATGAATTGAGTCTTGAAGAAGTGGTAAGTATTGGAAAGCACAATCCGGATATTGAAATCTTAGTGCATGGGTATTTCTCAATTCTATATTCAAGAAGACCTTTGGTCACTAACTATTTAGAGGCTGTGAATAAACCGAAATGTTTATTACCGTGTCATTATGACTTGATTGAACAAACGCGTGACAAACGTATGCCAATTGTGCAAGATGAGTCGGGTACACATATCTTTAGTGAAATGCCAATCAACTCATTACAAGAAATGTGGGATTTTACAGATGTAGGAATGCATCGCTTCCGCATTGATTCTTTGTTTTTTGATGATGATTGGACTGTTGAAATCTTGGGTTTATATGATTTAGCTTTACAAGGAATTAAAATTACGGATGATGAGTCAACAAACCGTTGGTATTTAGAAGAGACAATTAAGAAAAAGGAGGAGCAAGTAAATGAATAAGATTGAATTATTAGCTCCTGCTGGAAATTTAGAAAAAGCAAAGATTGCGATTTTATATGGGGCGGATGCCGTATATATTGGTGGTAAGCAGTTTAGTTTGCGTTCGCGTGCAAGTAACTTTTCCATTGATGAAATCGCAGAATTAGTCAAATTTGCGAATGCACATAACTCTCATGTGCATGTAACTGTAAATATGCTTCCGCATGAGTCGGATTTGGATGGTATTGAAGAGTATTTAAAAACGTTGGATTCGATTGGCGTGCATGCGATTATTGTGGCAAGCCCATCGATTATGATGTTGGCTAAAAAGCTTGGATGTACGTTTGAAGTGCATGTATCAACGCAGCATTCTTCTACAAATTCAAGTGCTGCAAGATTCTGGAAAGAAAAGGGTATGGATCGTGTTGTTCTTGCCAGAGAATGTCAAATGAATGATATTCGTTCGATTTGTGAAGAGAATATTCTTCCTATTGAAGTCTTTATTCATGGAGGCATGTGCATTTCTTTTTCAGGACGTTGTGTATTGAGTAATCATATGACGCTTCGTGATGCGAATCGCGGTGGGTGTGCGCAGAGTTGTCGTTGGAAATATCATTTAATGGATGGGCAAACAGAATTAAGTGATCCGACGAATTTATTCTCCATGTCTTCAAAGGATTTGCAGGCAGTGGATTATATTGAGGATTTCATCCATATGGGTGTAGCGTCTTTGAAAATTGAAGGGCGTATGAAAAGTGCTTATTATTTAGCTACGGTTGTTTCTAGCTATCGTATGTTGATTGATTATATTTATGAGCATGGGCATGCGGATGTTGAAATCATTGAGCGTGTAAAAAAGGAAATTGCCAAGGCAGAGAACCGACCGACAGGACCGGGTTTCTATAATGGTCTTCCTGGATATAAGGTACAGTTGTATCAAGATCATGATGAAACGGTAACGCAGGAATATGTAGCCATTGTACAGGATTATGATAAAGAAAATCAGATGGCGACTTTACAAGTAAAGAATCATTTCATGCCAAATCAGGATTTAGAAATATTTGGTCCTCACATTTTAAGTACGATTGTACATGTTGGGGATGTGTATGATAGTGAAGACAATGTATTAGAGGTTTGTAATAAGCCGATGCAGATCGTACATACAAAGTGGTCTGGGCCTATTGAAGTCGATGCGATGATTCGTAAAATTAGATAGTGGAAGAGGTAAGTAAGATGAAATTAAGTCAGAGTTTCTTTTATACATTAAGAGAAAATGCGAAAGATGAAGATAGCGTATCAAGTAATTTGTTGGTGCGTGCTGGAATGATCAAAAAATGTTCAAACGGAATCTATATGATCATGCCTATGGGAAAGAAGGTTCTTTCTAAAGTTGAAAATATTATTCGTGAAGAAATGGATGCGAAAGATGCACAAGAATTGTTGATGCCAGCATTGATTCCAGAAGATGTATATGTACAATCGGGTCGTCGTGAAGCCTTTGGTTCAAATATGTTTTCATTGAGTGATCGTTATAATAAGCGTTATGTTTTGGGTCCAACACATGAAGAATTGTTTGCGGTAGCGAGTAGTATGGATGGAAAATCTTATAAGGATTTCCCATATAACTTATATCAGATTCAAACGAAATATCGTGATGAAACTCGTCCTCGTTATGGATTGATTCGTGTTCGTGAATTCATCATGAAGGATGCGTACACATTTGATGTGGATGAAGCTGGATTGGATGTAGCCTACAACAAAATGTATGATGCATATTGCCGTATCATGGATCGTTTAGGATTGGAATATAAGATTGTTAAAGCAGATACAGGAGCTATGGGTGGTTTATTATCAGAAGAATATCAGGCTCTATCAAGTATTGGTGAAGACGTTGTTGTTGGATGTGTTGGTTGTGACTATTCTAGCAACTTAGAAATCACTGAAGTTGTAGATACTATGCAAGATTCTAGTGAAGAAGAACTTACTATGGAAGTTGTTGATACGCCAAACGCAAAAACAATTGAAGAAGTGGCTGCTTTCTTTGGTAAGAAGGAAAGTGATTTCGTTAAAACATTACTATATAACGTAGATGGAAAGGTAATCGCATTCTGTATTCCTGGTGATCGTGAATTAAATGAAACAAAGGCATTGAAATTATTGGGTGCTAATGAAATGGAAATGGCTAGCTTTGAACAAGTAGAACAAGTTACACATGCTCGTGTTGGTTTTGCAGGTCCAGTCGGCATTGATTGTCCTGTATATATGGATCGTCAAATCAAACATATGAAAAACTTCATTGTAGGTGCTAACCAATCGGATCGTCACATTAAGAATGTAAATTGTAAAGATTTTACACCTGTTGAAGTGGCAGATCTTTGTCAGGTTAAAGAAGGGGATATTTGTCCTAAGTGTGGTAAGAAGTTAACTTTCCAACATGGTATTGAAGTTGGTAACTTATTTAAATTGGGTACAAAATATTCTAAGAGTATGAATTTATACTATACAGATGCCAATAACCAATTACAGCCAGTTTGGATGGGAAGCTATGGTATTGGTCTAGAAAGATGTATGGCAGCCGTTGCTGATCAGCACCATGATGATTTTGGTATTAAATGGCCAGTTGAAATTGCACCATTTAGACTTGCGATTGTTCCAGTATCTTTAAAGGATGAAGAACAAGTTAAGATTGCCAATGATCTATATGAATTCTGTAAAGAACACAAATTTGATGTTATTTTGGATGATCGTAATGAGCGTCCAGGCGTTAAATTTAAAGATATGGAATTGATTGGGGTTCCTTATCGTATTACTGTGGGTCGTGGTATTAAAGAGGGTAAGCTTGAGTGGACAGATCGTTATACGGGTGAAAAGACTGAAATTGCGATTGAGGATGTTTATTCTGAAATCGAAAAAGTTTTCGCCATGTAAACGCTTGTACTTGAGTTATAAACAAAAAATTAAGTTTTACATTTACTTTCATACAATTTTCTTGTATATTAGTCATAGTTAAAGGAGTGTAATTATGCAAAATAAAATTGAAATTTTTAACAACCAGGTTATTATCAACTATAATTTGGCATATCCAAAGAGTCGTGAGGTTTTATTAAAATCTCAAACGTTCGCAAAATTCGTTCAATATTTCATTGAATATCAAGAAACAGATAATGCGAACATGTACGCGTATTTGACAAAGAATGGTGAATTGAATTCAAAAGAAGCTTCTTATGATTTCTGTCATTTCTTACGTTTATTGTCAATCTTTACTTGTGAAGAATTAAAAGATGAATATTATCTTTCAGATAAAGATGCAACTTTAGATGTTATTGAAGAGATGTATCGTACTTGGCGTTCTTTACAACGTTTTGGATATATGAAGAGTGATAATTCAACGGATTTTGGTATTAATACATTAGTGGCATTTGACTCAGCTTCAAATGATTTATTACTTCGTACATATCGTTTGTTTGAAGAAAAATTAATGGGAAGACCAAACTTAGTGTATCGTCAGGTTCAAGCTGGAACAAATGCATGTTTCTCTATTCATACTTTGGATAAAGTATGGGCTGATGAATATGCTGCATTACAAGATATTCCAATGATCGATACAGTTATGTTAAGAACTCCAATGATTTTGCATCCAAAATCAAGTAAACGTACAGGTATGTTTACTGAAATAGATACACAGCCAATGACATATTTCAAAAAGGGAGAATCAAACTGGTTCTGTTATCCTTGTAAGGTTGGAGCTTTATTATGTTTCGTATACTTCAACTCAAAATATATGTCTAGTGCATTGAGTATGGCTAACTTGTTTGAATTAGCTACAAAAGAAGAAAGTGCTCAAAAGCCAGATCTTGTTGTTATTTTTGGCAATGACGATGGAAATGATGCAACAAACTTCTATTATGATGAGGCCAATGATATTTGGGTAGGATGTATTAGTGACAATCCTCGTATCGAATACTTTGGATATTTAAAGAAAATGTGTTTAACATTACACAACTTGGCACAGATGAAAAAAGGTTGGTTACCAATCCATGGTGCTTTCGTAAACATCTATTTAAAGGATGGAACTAAGAAAGGTATCATGTTGATGGGTGATAGTGGTGCTGGTAAATCTGAATCCATTGAAGCATTAAAGGCAGCTGCTGGAGATATGATTCGTGAAGTAGAAGTTGTATTTGATGATATGGGAACAATTCACTTAGAAGATGGCGTTCCATATGGTCAGGGAACTGAAATTGGTGCCTTCATTCGTCTAGATGACTTGGATCCAGGTACTCCATATCGTGACATGGACCGTTCAATTTTCATGGCTCCAGAAAATCCAAACTCACGTATGATTCAGCCTGCAGCTCCATATCGTGTTGTTGTTCACAACCACAAAATTGATTTATTTGCGTACGCAAACAACTACACAAATGAATTTGGTCTAAAGAAATTAACTGTTCAAGAAGTAAAAGATACTTGTAAGTTAGGTAAGCGTATGGCTTTGGGTACAACGCAAGAAGTTGGTATTTCAACAACTTACTTCGCAAACCCATTTGGTCCTATGCAAAAACAAGAGCTTTGTGAACCAATCATCGACACAATGTTCCAGGCTCTAGAAGACAACGGAGTATTTGTTGGTGAAATCTATACGCACTTAGGATTCGATAAATCAAACCGTAAAGGTTTAAATATTGCTGCTCAGCAATTATTAGAATTTATCCAGAAAAAGGATTAATATGTTTAACAACAATTCAATGAATTATTACTCAACAAGCACTTTAAAAAGTGCTTTGTTGAAGTCTTATGCATGGATGGCTATTGCCTTATCCATCACGGCAATTGTATCTTATGGTTTATATGCTACAAATGCTTTATTGATTTTATTGAGTACCATGCCATTTCTATTTATGTTGTTTGTGATTGCACCATTTATCTTGTCCATTGCCTTTGGTGTTTCTATGGCAAGATCTACATCAAGTACAGGTATGAAAGTCATGTTAGTGCTTTATGCCATCTGTATGGGCGTTTCACTTACTTCGATTGGCTATGTATATGATGTAGCTACAATTGGTACTGCTTTTCTAGTCAGTGCAGTTTACTTTATTAGTTTAGCTGTTATTGGTACAACATCTAAAAAAGATTTTACTAGCTTTGGCTCATTATGTATGATTGGACTTTTTGTATTGATTATTACACAATGCTTTATGATGTTATTTAGAGTTAGTATGGATGTTCGCTTGCTTTCTATCATTACTCTATTGATTTTTACAGGCATCACAGTTTGGGATGTACAAAGAATGAATCGTTTATTGATTCAATCGGATGGTTCAGTCGTAGCACAAGATAAGATTGCAATCTTCATGGCATTACAATTGTATTTGGATTTCTTGAATATTTTCTTAAGAATCTTACAATTAATTGGCATGGGAAATCGAAATAATAAATAGATGTATTCGTAATGGATACATCTTTTTTTAATGCAGAATTGGTTGTTTACTTCGAAATAATTATTCTAAAGAAAGGAATAGATTTATCATATCTAGAGGACTGAATGTTATGAATATTCTTAATCTAATAATGGATATTTTAATTGGTGCTGCGTTTATAATGAACGTATGTTTCAAGCAATACTTTAAAGTATATGCTTATGGAATACTCCCTGCTATTTTCATAGTATCAGTTTTTAATATCTACAGTAGTATAAAGAACAAAGATTATAAATCCTATCGATTGTTTTATTCTATATTTTGGATTCTTATTATTTTGATTTTATTACTACATTTATAAAATGAAAATGTAATGTTGAGGCAACGCACGAATGCAGCCACTATATTTTCTCATCACCACGGTCGGGAACATCAAGACGTACAAAAAGAAATCTACAGATAAAATCGGCGGTGCCGTGGTGACAATCATGGTGCTTGACCGTGCTATCCGCTGTGGCAATGATAATGGCACTTCAGTCTATGATAGCCGTGGGCTGCTGTTCATTTAACCCTGCAAAATTAGTCAATTATAGAAAGATTTTGCACTATAGTGCATTTACATGATTATTTCGTCAATTTATGCTATACTAATAGTGCAGGAGGTGTGAAAACATGATAGATTCTCATGAACTCAGGCTGCGTGACAGCTATTTGAATAAACTGATTGGCTTTAAGGATACGGAACCGGTCAAGGTAATCACCGGTATTCGCCGCTGTGGTAAGTCCAGCCTGTTAAAGCTGATGGTTCAGCATTTGAAAGATACCGGTATTCAGCCGGAACAGATCATTGAAATGAATTTTGAATCCTTCGATTTCCGAGGGATGAGCGTCGATGATATTTACCGCTTTGTGAAAGAACGCATTGTCCCTGGAAAGCGGATGTACCTTTTCTTTGATGAGCTGCAGCGGATCGAAGCATGGGAAGATGCAATAAACGCCTTCCGTGTGGATTTTGACTGCGACATCTATGTTACCGGGTCGAATGCCTATCTTCTTTCCTCGGAGTATTCCACCTATCTCTCCGGGAGATGCGTCGAAATCAAAATGCTGCCGCTCTCTTTCCGTGAGTTTCTCGATTTTCACGGTTTTGAGGTTCGTGAAGCGCAAAGCGCCCTTGGTGGACGCCGCAAGCAGGTATTTGATAAGAACGGTGAACGCTACGAACTGCGAGAGGTTTTTGATGCCTATATGCGCTTTGGTGGGATGCCCGGCATCGCCGATGTTGGGCTAGAACAGGAAAAGGCGCTGTCGCTTCTCGATGGTATCTATTCCACAGTCGTGATCCGTGATATTCTGGAACGGGAAAAGCGCAGAGGTCAAAAACAAATCACAGACCCCACGCTGCTTCGTAAGATCATTCTGTTTCTTGCGGATAATATAGGCTCAAGCGTGTCGATTGCTTCTATCGGCAATACTTTGGTAAACGAAGGCCTTCTGGAGGACGGCAAGCGCAAAGGCGCACCCAGCGCCCATACGGTGCAGTCATATGTGAATGCGCTTTTGGAAAGCTACTTCTTCTATGAGATCAAACGTTTTGACATCAAGGGCAAAGCCTACCTCCGTACACTCGGAAAATACTATATTGTTGACATCGGACTTCGCAATTATCTGTTGGGTTTCCGCAATCGTGACAGTGGCCATGCCATCGAGAATGTCGTTTATTTTGAACTGCTTCGCCGTGGCTATGATGTAGCGATTGGCAAAATAGGCAATGCGGAGGTTGACTTCATTGCAGCGAGTGCCGATGAGAAAAAGTATATTCAGGTAACGGAATCGATGATGAGTGAGGATGTGCGCAAGCGGGAGCTTGCACCGCTTCAAAGTATCCGCGATAACTACGAAAAAATCGTGCTGTCCCTTGAGCCTGGTCTTGATGCTTCCTACGACGGCATCAAATCCGAAAACCTCATCGACTGGCTGCTTGACAAGTAAGCACTGCATTTCCAAGGGAAATTTAAAAGTTTTTGCAGTTCAAGTCTGAAACATCTTTGAATTGAACACTTTCAGAGTTGTAAATAGACACGATTGAAGATTCAAAGCATCGGTTCATACGAGCAGGTGCTTTTCTTTTGCTCATTTTGAAGGAGAGTGATTTAAGTGGGTATCTTTTCGGGCTGTTCAAATCCAGGGCAAGTCTCAAAACCGCATGGCGGCAGCAACTATACCTTTTTCATGGGTGGAACGACCTTCGGTAAAACAGTGACTGGGCGATCCTCTATGCAGATGACTGCCGTGTATTCCTGTGTCCGCACTTTGTCGGAAGTTGCCGCAGGACTGCCGCTTCATCTATACAAAGCGGTAGTAATAGCTTTTAGATATTTGTTACCTAATAAAGATTTTCTGTAATTTAAAAGAAAGCTCATAAAAGAAATTGATCGAGTGAATGAAAAAATTGTACATATAAGTAAAACTGAGTTGATAGATAAAATGGGTTTTCCGTAAATTGGAAAAACTTTACTAGATACCATTTAAATTAAAGATGAGGTTGTAATTTGGTGTTAAAACATTCTGCTATTATCTATTGAACACATAAATTAAATTCTATTAATCTACAATCGTGTGGTTGACAAAATGAAAGTAGTGTATCCGTTTTATGAATCTGTTATAATTAAAAAGCCAAAGAAAGTTAATGTCTAAGCAGTCATTTGGAACTTTGTTTGGCGACATCCTCACCGAATGGCTGCTTAGACATGTTGAGGATGTTTTTTATGTCTAATTTTGAAAATCCTTTTAAGGATTTTGTTTTTAGTTTACCCGAAGATAAACTAGATCTTTTGA
>ERZ894199.91-NODE-91-length-46944-cov-151.788437_pt1 | contig 46944 bp, 44 predicted proteins | sample MGYA00380285_ERZ894199 | MGnify/ENA primary metagenome ERZ894199 (study PRJEB32331, sample SAMN06328447) | human gut metagenome | biome: human gut microbiome; feature: stool | host: Homo sapiens | collected 2012-01-17 ... | reverse complement strand
CGACAATAGTTGGGCTTGCCCCTGCGAAGATAGCTAGCTGCCGGGTCCTTTTTTTATACATATGTAGCGTTTGTCTGCTTTTTTTTTACGCTTTTCTAGCGTATAATACCAATATGCATAAAATTTTGAAATATTGTAAATCAAAACCTATCTATATTATCTTAGCTGTATTACTCCAATTTTTAACATTGTTCTTTTTGGTGAGCTATTTTAGTCAAAGATTCTTTATTGTTTACTATATCTTGATCATATTTAGTCTATGCGTTTGTATGCATATCATCAATCGTGATTCGGATTCCAGTTCTAAATTATTATGGGTTTTATTGATTATGTCTTTTCCAATCTTTGGTGGCATTGTTTATTTATTACTTGGAAATCGTAAGATTCCAAAGGCTTTAATGATCAAAGATAGACAGGCATATTCAGACTATAAAAAGTATGCTCTTCAAAACATTGAAATTTTAAGTGATCTTCATGAAGATGACTATGTCTTAGATAAAATGACATCCATGGCATGGACAAATGGATATTTTCCTGTTTATGACAATTGTTTGTTAACTTATTTTCCTTCTGGTGAAGAACAATATCAGGCTTTTATTCAAGAATTAATTAAAGCCGAAGATTTTATCTTTATGGAATTCTTTATTATCAATAAAGGAGTTATGTGGAATACCATTCTACAGATCTTAATGGATAAAGCCGCTATTGGCGTAGATGTTCGTGTTATTTATGATGATATGGGATCTTTGACCTATTTACCTAGAGATTATGCGAAATGTTTGAATGCGCGTGGCATTCAAACACATGCCTTTAATCCATTACGACCTCAACTGGCCATGGCAATGAACAATCGAGATCATAGAAAGATTCTAGTCATTGATGGTAAGGTGGCCTTTACAGGAGGTTGCAACATTTCCGATGAATATATCAACACGAAAAAACGTTTTGGACATTGGAAAGATATGGGTTGTATGATCAAAGGAGCTGGTGTTGAAATGTTTACCATTTCCTTCTTACAGATCTGGAACTATCAAGCCAGTGAATATACATCGTATTCGCGTTTTATTCAAAATCGTGAAGTCTTTTCATCATTAAAGAATCCTGGATATATCATTCCATTTTCGGATTCTCCAACGGATGAAAATAACACAAGTTTAAATATGCATTTGAATATGCTTGGCTGTGCCAAAGACTATTGTTGGATCACAACGCCCTATTTAATTTTGGATGCAGAAATGATTTCATCTCTAAAACTCGCTGTATCCAATGGTGTAGATGTACGAATTGTTGTTCCTGGAATTCCGGATAAAAAGATGGTGTATGAAGTCACAAAAGCCAACTTTGATACATTGATCAAAGCAGGTGTTAAAATTTACGAATATACACCTGGATTTATTCATGGCAAAGTTTGTATCGTTGATGATTCGAGTGCTTTAGTAGGCACAGTGAATATGGATTTTAGATCGTATTATCAACATTATGAATGTGGTGTATGGATGCATGAAACTACTTGTTTAACAGATATAAAAAATGACTTTGAAGAGATATTCAAAGTCTCACATGAAGTTTCATTAGAGGAATGTGTAAACACAAATCCAGCTGTGAAAGTATATCGAAATATATTAAAGGTATTTAGTCCTATCATGTAGGAATAAATACCTTTTTTTCTATTTATGAATCATTTTTTCGGGTTGCACATACAAATCGAATTCTTCACTCGTCAAATAACCCAAATCTAAAATGGCTTCTTTTAAAGTTAAGTTATTTTTGAAGGCATGTTGGCTTGCATGTCCTGCTTTTTCATAGCCAATCACTGGATTTAAACAAGTGACTAACATTAATGAGTTATGTAAATTTTTATCCATAGTTTCTTTATTGGCCTTTAAACCATCTAAACAATGGATGGTGAATGAGTGAATCGCATCACTTAATAATTGAATGCTCTGATCCATATTGTAGGCAATCAATGGCATAAAGACATTTAATTCAAAGTTTCCTTGGCTTGCTCCAATACCAATCGCCGTATCATTTCCCATGACCTGTACGGCAACCATAGTTAAGGCTTCACATTGAGTTGGATTGACTTTACCTGGCATAATACTAGATCCTGGCTCATTGCTTGGAATATCAATTTCATGAATGCCACTTCTTGGGCCACTGGCAAGCCATCTTATATCATTCGCAATCTTCATACAGTTAGAGGCAAGACCTTTTAAAGCCCCACTTGTATATACCATGGCATCCTTACTTGTTAGAGCATGGAATTTGTTTGAATCTGGTACAAAAGGAAGATGTGTCTTTTCAGAAATGATCTTTGTGACGACTTCATCAAAACCTTCTGGACAGTTGATTCCTGTACCTACAGCGGTTGCACCACAAGCTAGTTCATACACATATTTTAAGCTATCGATAATTTGAGCTTTACTATGCTCAATCATAGAACGGTATCCACTTAATTCTTGTGAGAAATATAATGGAGTGGCATCTTGAAGATGAGTCCTACCAATTTTAATAATGCCTTCGTTTTCTTCTTCTAGTTTTTTGATTTGATGAATCATTAAATCCAATTGTGGAAGTAGCTCAGCATTGATTTTTTGTGCGACCATGATATGTAACGCAGCCGGGAACGTATCATTTGAACTTTGGGATGCGTTAACCGTATCGTTTGGATGGAGAATATTTTCCTTTGCGTATTCATTTCCTAACATGGAAATGACTTCATTGGCATTCATATTGGTTTGTGTTCCAGAACCTGTTTGCCAAACATGTAAAGGGAACTGGTCTAAATAGTGTCCGTTTTCGATTCTTTGACAGATTTCGACAATGGCTTCACATTGTTTTTCAGTAATTTTATTGAAATGAAGGTTGGCCTTGGCACATGCTTCTTTCAATATCGCAAAACTATGAATCAAAGAGGCAGGCATTAATTCCTGTCCAATCTTAAAATTCTCTAAACTTCTTTGGGTTTGGGATTTCCAATATTTGTCAGCCTCGACTTTGATTTGTCCTAAGCAATCTTCTTCTATACGATATGTACTCATTTTGTTCACCTCTATGAAGTAGTTTAACATTTTTTTAAAAAATTGTCTGTATACATGTTACAATAGATACGTAAAATAAAAGGAAATGAGGAATACTACATATGCGAATGAAGGAGCCATATGAAGCTTATTTAGATGATTACAATTGTTTGGATGTTTATATGTCCAAAAATTTTTTTGGTGGAAAAAGTCGTATTTTCCATATGAAAGATACAAAGGATCGTATTATTCCGTTGACGATTCAGTCTCAAAGTGATCTATACAATGGATATACGCATTATTCATTGTCTTTAAACGGGAATTTGCAAATGGGTCAAGAATACACTGTGTATGATGAACATTGTAAAACTTGTGTTGCCAAATACTCTTATATTGTTAAAACAGAGCGTTTTGCGAAAGAGTACATGTATGAAAAAGAGGATCTAGGAGTTACATATACACCGGAAAAGACAACCTTTAAAGTATGGGCACCCACCGCATTAGCTGTGAATGTAGGCTATGTTTTAAATGGCAAGAAAATCGTTGAATCGATGGCTCGACAGGATAAAGGGGTTTTCTCGCTTACTGTCAATAAAGATCTAAATGGAGTGCACTATTCCTACTTAGTACGTGTGAATGGAGAATATAAAGGGGTAACAGATCCTTATACTTGTTTTAGTGGTCCGAATGGCCAATACAGTGTGATTGTAGATCCTAAGAGTTTAAAACTTCCAAAAAAAGTCAAGTTGAAGCCAATGGATAGTGAATGCGATGCGATTATATATGAGGCAAGTATTCGTGATATGACAAGTCAAACTGGAATTGGTGTGAGTCATCCAAAAAAATTTGTGGGATTTACGGAAGAAAATGAAATCACAAAAGCACACAATACGGGTTTTAGTTATTTAAAATCATTAGGTGTGACACACGTACAATTGATGCCTGTATTTGACTTTGGCAGTGTGGATGAAGTGTATCCAAATATTTTCTATAACTGGGGCTATGATCCTGTACAATATCGTTGTTTGGAAGGGGCTTATTCACTAGATCCAAAGAATGCGAAGTTACGTATCGAGGAGTTTGCGAATTTGGTGCATGATTGCCACAAGGCAGGCATTCGAGTGAATTTGGATTTAGTGTTTAATCATGTGTATGTCAAAGAAAATTTTGCGTTAGAAAATATGGTGCCCGATTATTATTTCTTAATGAATCGTGAAGGTGAATTTTCGAATGGAAGTTTCTGTGGCAATGATATTGATACACAGCCATATATGGCACGTAAATATTTTTTAGAAACTTGTAAGAAGATCATTGAGTTATTTGATGTGGATGGTTTCCGTTTTGATCTAATGGGAATTCTAGATTATAACTTAATGAATGAAATTAGTGAAGAATGTAAAAAATTGAAACCGGATTTTATGATTTATGGGGAAGGCTGGAATATGCCAAGCTTTGTGGCGGAAGAGATTCGTGCTTCGCAACTGAATCAAGCTAAGATGCCACATGTTGGTCATTTCTCGGATCGTTTCCGTGAAGTTGTTCGTGGATCGAATGATGAGCTTTCACGAAAAGGCTTTGCGTCAGGACAAGCCGATTTATTCTATCAAGTAAAATGTGTAATGGCCGCAAGCTGTATGGACCATGTGTTTGATAGTCCAGCGAAAGTCATTAACTATGTAGAGTGTCATGATAATCATACGTTATGGGATAAAAACAGAGTATGTTGTCATGGGGAGAGTCGTGATTTAAGAGAAAAACGACAGATCATGGCCAATGCGATGGTATTACTTGCACAAGGGGTTCCATTTATTCATTGTGGTCAAGAGTTTGGTCGCACTAAACAAGGTTTAGGGAATACATACAATCGTTCGGATAACTACAATCGTGTTGATTATCAAAGAAGGGATCATCATATTGAAATTGTGGAGCGTACAAAGGAATTGATTCAGCTTCGTAAAGAACATCCTTGTTTTAGATTGAGCACGGTTGAAGACATCGAAAAAGGTGTTCAATTTGATTCGATCTATGATCAAGTCTTAGTCTATTCTTGTCAAAAAGGGGATGATCATTGTGTGGCTTTCTTTAATCCAACTAACATTCCTTATGATTATCGTTTGGAACAAGAAGCTAGAGTCTTGTTTGATGATGGAAATAGCAATGCGCTAGAAACGCAGGATATTCATATTGCATCATTTAGTGTCGTCGTTTGTCAATTTGGCTTGACGGCGTAGAACTCAAAACATATAATATAGGTTAAATTGAGAAGGAGATAAACAATGGCAAAATTTTTTGAAGAACCATCTAGAACGTTCAGTGAGTATTTATTGATTCCTGGTTACACAGGTCCGGATTGTACACCGGATAAGGTGAGTTTGAAAACGCCTTTAGTAAAATTCAAAAAAGGTGAAGAACCTGCACTATCTTTAAATATTCCAATGGTAAGTGCTGTAATGCAGGCTGTTAGCGGTGAAGAAATGGCTTGTGCACTTGCACGTGAGGGTGGAGTAAGTTTTATTTACGGTAGTCAAACAATTGAGTCTCAAGCCGCTATGGTTCGTAAAGTAAAATCGACTAAGGCTGGATTTGTTGGCAGCGATTCAAATATTAGCCCTGAAGCAACATTAGAGGATGTAATTGCTCTTCGTGCTAAGACAGGACACTCAACAATGGCTGTTACTGACAATGGTCAAGCAGATGGTAAATTAGTAGGTATCGTAACAAGTCGTGATTATCGCGAAAGTCGTATGGATCATTCGATCTTGGTTAAGGAATTTATGACACCATTTGAAAAATTGATCGTCGGAGATGAAGATATTACATTGTCTGAGGCAAACGATTTAATCTGGGAACACAAATTAAATCAGTTGCCTATCGTTGATAAAGAACAACACTTAAAGGCATTCGTGTTCAGAAAAGACTATGAATCACACAAAGATAATCCAAATGAATTATTGGATGATAAAAAGCGCTACATTGTAGGTGCTGGTATCAATACACGTGACTATGCGACTCGTGTACCTGCTTTAGTAGAAGCTGGTGTAGATGTTTTATGTATTGATTCAAGTGAAGGATATTCTGCATGGCAAGCTGAAACAATTAAATGGATCCGTGAACACTATGGTGACAGCGTAAAAGTTGGAGCTGGTAACGTTGTAGATGGAGATGGTTTCCGTTTCTTAGCGGATGCAGGAGCTGACTTTATTAAGATTGGAATCGGTGGAGGTTCTATCTGTATCACTCGTGAACAAAAAGGTATTGGTCGTGGACAAGCTACAGCTACAATTGATGTTGCGAAAGCTCGTGATGAATACTTTGAAGAAACTGGAATCTATGTTCCAATTTGTTCAGATGGTGGTATTGTACATGATTACCACATCACATTAGCATTGGCATTTGGTGCTGACTTCGTTATGTTGGGTCGTTACTTTGCTCGTTTCAAAGAAGCTCCAAATAAGATTGTAAGTGTAAATGGAAATTACATGAAGGAGTACTGGGGTGAAGGTAGTGCTCGTGCTCGTAACTGGCAAAGATATGATGTTGGTGGAGACAAGAAAATGTCTTTCGTAGAAGGTGTTGATTCGTATGTTCCTTATGCAGGTAGCTTAAGAGACAATGTAGGTCTATCTTTATCTAAGATTCGTCATACAATGTGTAACTGTGGATGCTTAACAATACCTGAACTTCAAAAAGATGCGAAGGTTACATTAGTATCAAGTACAAGTATTGTCGAAGGTGGAGCTCACGACGTTGTAGTTCGTGATGAACATTTCGACGCAAAACCACAATAATTTCAAAAGGACTTCGGTCCTTTTTTTCTTTATCAAAATACCTTATAATACTTGTATGGAAAAACAAAATGATTTATTGATGGATTCAAGTATCCTCTATCGAAGTACACAAAAATATTATGATAAGATGCTGCAAGATTTGAATTTGAGTTATGCCCAGCTTCCCATCTTGATTGAAATCTATGAGAATGAAGGTATTTCCCTCCAACAAATTGTACAGGTTGGTGGATATGACAAGGGTACAGTCACAAAGAATGTTCAAAAATTGAATGCTTTGGGTTATGTTTCCATCTTAACAAGTGCCAAAGATAAGCGTGCTAAAGAATTATATACGACGGCACTCACAAAAAAACATATATCCGAAATCTATGGGATTCGTAGAGACTGGTGGCATCACATTACACAAGATCTAACGGCAGAGCAGATTGAAGTTTTTTCTACGTTTTATCAGACTTTATCCAATCATGCCAGAAGCTATGCAGATTTGGAGCAGACCAATCTGCAGTTTTATAAATTAAAAAAATTATCTTTGTCGGATTATGATTCACATTTGAGTTGTTCTTTATATACAGGAGGATGTAATTTAAAGTGTCCTTATTGTCATTCAAGAGATTTGGTGTATTTAAAAGAAAATAGGTATCCGATCGTTACAGAAAAAATCAATGAATATTTAGAGAGTCATCGTAAAGACTTAGATGGCATTTATATATCGGGAGGAGAGCCTTTGATGCATGAGGGGGTTGTTTCCTTTCTACAGTATGCCAAGACTTTAAACTATAAAATTAAGATTCATACGAATGGTATGTTCTATGAACGTTTAAAAACAATCCTTGCACAAAAATTGGTAGATCATGTCAGTCTAGATATCAAAAATGCGCCGATTGCCTATGCGAAAACGTGTGGGGTTGAGGATATGGATCTAAAGGATATTGAGAAGTCTTTAGATTTGTTGAAGCAATCGGCTGTACCATATGACATTTGTGTAACTTTGGTAGATGAATTGCATAATCAAGCAACGATAGAAGAATTAGGACAATGGATCCAAGGCGTGGATACAGTGATTTTACAGCCATTTGAAGATAGTGAAACGACCATTGATCATTCGTTGCATCGTCCTAGTTTTGAAGTTGTTTTTAAATATAAAAAGATATTCGAAAAGTATGTTAAACATGTAAAGATAAGGGGGGATCAAGCATGATCGAAGTCGAAAAAAGAGATGGGTCCATAGTTGGTTTTGATTCGTCAAAAATCTTTTCGGCCATATCCAAAGCGTTTGATTCTTTACATATGGAAAAAGACGATGCGATTATCAACTTACTGGTGCTTAGAGCTACGGCTGATTTTCAAACGAAGATCAAAGACAATCGCATTAGTGTAGAAATGATTCAGGATAGTGTTGAAAAAACGTTGTCAGAATCTGGCTATTATCCGGTCGCAAAGACATATATTTTATATCGTAAACAAAGAGAAAATGTACGTAAGATTCAATCGACGGCCAATGAATATATTCATTTAGTCAATTCGTATTTACACGATAATATTTCTTTGGAAGATGAAAACTCCATGGCTACATATTCTGTGGGTGGTTTGATCTTATCCAATTCAGGTATGATCACTTCGAATTATTGGTTGAGTGAAGTGTATGATGCCCAGATCACCAATGCCCATAAAAATGGGGATCTATATATTCATAATATCAATATGTTGACGGGATGCAGTGCAGGCTGGTCTTTAGAAAATCTAATTTTAAAAGGACTTCCTTCTGTGAATAAGATGATTTCATCCCTTCCTGCCAAGCATTTATCGACGTTATGTAACCAGATGGTCAACTTTCTAGGAATCATGCAGAATGAATGGGCCAGTGCCCAATCATTTGCACATTTTGACACGTTACTCGTACCTTTTATTCATCAGGACAAGCTATCTGTCAAGAAGGTCAGTGATTGTCTAGAAAGCTTTATATATGGGATAAATATTCCTTCAAGGTGGGGTACCCAAGCTCCTTTTAGTCAGATTACTTTGGATTGGAATGTTCCGCAAGAATTTATAAACAAAAAGGCAATTGTAGCCGGGTGTGAATGTGATTTTACATATGGAGATTGTCAAAAGGAAATGAAGATTCTTCATGATGCCTTATTTGAAGTTATCAATAAGGGAGATGTTTCAGGTCGTGGTTTTCAATTTCCAATTATTGCCCTTTACTTAAATCCAGATTTTGATTGGATGCACGAAGAAGAGTTGTTTAAGGCTTGTGCCAAATATGGAACGCCTTATTTTTTGACAAAAGAAAAACAAGATGTGGAAGGATATTTTGGCTATAAACCTTTATGTGGAAGTATGGGGGTTGTGACATTAAACATAGTGCGTTTAGCGTATCTTTCAAGTAGTAAGGAAGATTTCTTTAAGCGTTTAGATAATTTAAGTGATGTGGCCCTTCGTTCTTTTGAAGTCAAGCGACAAGTGTTGAATCAATTGTTGGAGGCCGGCTTATATCCATATACCAAGGCCTATATATCGGATTTTAATGATTACTATGGTACTTTAGGTATTGTGGGTATGAATGAGGCTTGTTTGAATGCGAAATGGTTAAAGAAGGATTTGATGGATTTTGATGCACAAACTTTTTCCATGGAAGTGTTAGATTTTTTAAATCACAAACTTTTAAATCAAAGTCAAAAAGTTAATTTAGAGGCTACACCTGCAGAAAGTGTATGTACGCATTTTGCCCAAATTGATAAGGAATTGTATCCAGAAATTCAAAGTCATGGATATTATACGAATTCAACGCATTTAGATGTCGCCAGTACGGATGATGTCTTTGAAGCTTTACATATACAACAAGATTTTCAAAATCAATATAGTGGAGCCACTTCATTTCCAGTCTTCATTGATCATGGGATAGCGGATTGGAAAATGGTTGCCCTACTTGTGAAGACTATTTATGAAAACTACGATGTGCCTGTATTCACAATTACACCAACATATTCGGTTTGCGAAGAACATGGCTATCTATTGGGGCATCAAGATATTTGTCCGAAATGTTCAAAGCCAACAGAAATCTATTCTCGTGTTTCGGGATATTATCGAAACTTAGAGGATTGGAATGAGGGTAAACAAAAAGAGTTTTCAAGAAGAAAGACATATTCGATTTAAGGAGGGGATTATGAAAGAAACAATAGGTTTTATTGGAGCTGGAAACATGGGTAAAGCCATGATTGAAGGAATCTGTCAGAACCATGTATTTAATACAATTTGGGTGTGTGATCATCACCAAGAAAATTTGGATCGTTTCCATGAGAAGTATGGGGTGAATACTTCATTGGATGAAAAAACAGTAGCACAAAATAGTGATGTATTGGTCTTAAGTGTAAAGCCGAAGCATTATCCAAAGTTGATTGAAACAATCAAGGACAGTGTTAAGTCGGATGTCATTATTGTGGATATTGCGGCAGGGATAACTATTTTGGATGTGAAGACATACTTTGGCAAAGATATAAAGGTGATTAAGGCAATGCCGAATACGCCTGCATTGGTATTATCTGCGATGAGTGCCATTTCGTTTGATGACAAAGTAACAGAAGAAGATAAGGCATGCATTACATCGATTTTTAATAGTTTTGGCAAATGTGAAGTAGTAGATGAGACTATGATGGATGCCGTAACGAGTGTGAGTGGTTCAAGTCCTGCCTATGTATTTATGTTTATTGAGGCTATGGCGGACGCTGCTGTTGCACAAGGACTACCTCGAAATAAGGCGTATACGTTTGCGGCACAGGCGGTTTTAGGGAGTGCCAAGATGGTCTTAGAAACAGGTATGCATCCGGGTGCTTTAAAAGATATGGTATGTTCTCCAGGTGGAACTACGATTGATGCGGTTTGCGAGCTAGAAAGAATGGGCTTTAGAGCGAGTGTTGAATCGGCTATGCGTGTTTGTGGTGAAAAATCAAAGAAGATGACGGAGGGAAAATAAGTTATGAAAAATATTTGTATCGGATTATTTGAGGGGGAAACTTTACCTGAAAGTTTAGCGGCTTTTAAAGATGTAAAATTGGATTTAGAATTTGGTAAGATTACAACAATTCATACATTAAATCAATTGGATTGTGAAAAGGTTGTTGTCGTTGGTTTGGGTGATGGTAAAAAGAACATCAAGGAAGCTTTCAGTAAAGTAGAGGCGGATGATTATTTGGTGTATGTCACTGAAAACACGGCGTATGCGGCTGGTTTTGGCTTAGTATATGGGGCTTATAGCTATAAAGAGACGAAGGTGTATGATTTAGAGAGTGATGGTTTTAAAGATGAATTTGAAAAAGGTAAAACAGTAGCTCGTATTGTAAATCATGCGCGTGAAATGAGTGATATGCCCGCAAACTTTTTAACACCAGATCATTTGGTGGATGAAGCGAAGATGGTGGCTGAAAAGTATGGTATGGAAATTGAAGTATTAGCACAAGACGATTTAGAAGAAATTGGTGCTGGTGCTCTTTTAGCTGTAAATCAAGGCTCCGACAGACCATGTTTTATGGTGGTTATTCGTTATGATGGTGGTAAGGAAGACGAAGACTATACCGCACTTGTTGGTAAGGGTCTTACATATGATGCGGGAGGCTACAATATCAAGTCAAATATGCATGGTATGAAGTATGATATGTGTGGGGCTGCCAATATGCTTTGTGCATTGGAGTTACTTGCTGAATTAAAAATAGAAAAGAATATTGTGTGTGTTTTACCAATTACTGAAAATAAAATCAATGGTCATGGCTTTGTCGATGGGGATGTGATCACAAGTTTAAGTGGTAAGACAATTGAAGTCACAAATACGGATGCCGAAGGAAGATTGATTTTGGCGGATGCCTTGACAATGGCTCAAAAATTAGGGGCTACACGCGTCATTGATATGGCGACTTTAACGGGGGCTTGTGTACGTGCTTTAGGTAGTACATATACAGGAATCTTTAGTAATGATGATAGTTTCTATTTGCCTTTTTTAGGGGCTTCAAAAGCTACAAAAGAACAGATTTGGCGTTTACCTGTAGATGAATATTTCCATTCAGAATTAAAGTGTTCTAAGGTAGCGGATATTATCAATTCAAAGACTTTGGGTGGAAATGCAAGCCTAGCAGCGGCTTTCTTAGAAGAATTTATTGAGGAAGGCACTCAGTGGATTCACTTGGATATTGCAGGAACGAGTGATAAGGATGAAGTGGCTACGGGTGTTATGATTGAGACAATTGTTCATTTTCTTGAAAATGAATGTAAATAAATGTAACGTATTGAAATAATTTACAGAACGTGGTATTATCATACGTGTTTAGAAAAGAGGACAAATTTATGGAAGTACAATTTGTAGAAAGTAAAAACTTAAAAGAAAAACCAACTGGAGCTTTAGGCTTTGGTAAATATTACACAGACTATATGTTTGTGATGGATTGGGATGCTGGTCAAGAATGGCATGATGCCAGAGTCGTACCTTATGGACCATTAGAATTTGATCCAGCAAGTATGGTATTGCACTATGCACAGGAAACATTTGAAGGTATGAAGGCCTATCGTACTAAGGATGGTAAGGTTCAATTGTTTAGACCTGAAATGAATGCGAAGCGTTTTGCGAACTCCAATAAACGTTTGAGTATGCCAACTTTACCTGTAGATATGTTTGTAGATGCTGTAAAAACAATTGTAAAATATTCTGAAGACTGGATTCCAACTGGAGAAGGTGAATCTTTATATATTCGTCCATTTATGTTTGCGACAGAAGCTGCGATTGGTGTACATGCGGCAAGTCATTATAAATTTATGATCATCTGTTCTCCAGTAGGTGCTTACTATGCCGAAGGTGTAAATCCTGTTAAGATCTATGTAGAAGATGAATATGTTCGTGCTACAAAAGGTGGTACTGGATTTACAAAATGTGGTGGAAACTATGCAGGTAGTTTAGCTGCTCAGGTAAAAGCTGAAGAATTGGGTTATTCTCAAGTTTTATGGTTGGATGGAGTTCACCGTAAATACATTGAAGAAGTTGGTTCCATGAACGTTATGTTTGAAATTGATAATAAGATTGTGACAGCTCCATGTGAAGGTACAGTACTTCCTGGTGTTACTCGTGATTCTATTTTACATATCTTAAAAGACTGGGGATATGAAATCGAAGAAAGACATTTGTCTGTGGATGAATTAATGGAAGCAGGTCACAATGGTAAGCTACAAGAAGCTTGGGGAACAGGTACGGCTGCCGTAATTAGTCCAATTGGTGAATTGTACTACAAGGGTGATAAAGTTACTGTTTCTGATTTTAAAACGGGTGAATTAACACAAAAGTTATATGATACATTAACAGGTATTCAATGGGGTACAATTGCAGATCCTTATGGATGGACTGTTGTAGTCGACTAATTTAATGAAGGTGTACGTTGTACATCTTCTTTTTCATTTATTAACTTAAAATTTACATAATCGTGATATAACTGAGTAAAAGAAAGAAGGGTTCTTATGAAAGGTATATGGTTGATTGTAGTAGGGAATATATTATATTTGGCTTCAATGATATTTGGTGGTAATGAAACAAGCAACTTCAGTGATTTTTCAAGTGGTGTATTGATTGGATTATCACTTGGATGTAACTTAATAGGAATTATCTTGGCTGTAAAAGAGATTAAATCAAATGAAAAAATATAGAGTATCCTTATTGATTTGGTTCATATTTGAGGCTGTTGCCTTTTTTTTATATGTATCCACGAAGTATCCACGAAGAATGTGTTTTATTTGTTGAACTTTACATATATAGGCACTTGTATTGGTGTTGGTACAAGTTTAATGTCTTCTAAAAATAAGTATGCTAGAAACTTTGTACAGCTTTCTGTAGGATCGTATATGTTGATTTATTTGGGTATTATTTGTCGCGAAAATATGCAGATCGAAGGCTTTTGGTATTACTTGTTTCTAAGTGTATTTGAGGCGGCAACCATTCATTATTTTGTCGCAAAGATTGCTGGTCCATTATTTTTTGGACGTGGCTGGTGTGGCTATGCTTGTTGGACAGGGATGATTTTGAATCTGCTTCCTTTTAAAGAGGGGCCACATAAGCGGTTACGTATAGGTCGGATTCGATATGTCTTATTTGTGGTATCGTTTATATACGTATTCTTGTTGTTTGTATTTCATGTGAATGATTTAGAAAATATCTTATTTTATTCGTTCATCATTGGCAATATCATTTACTATGTTTTAGGGATTGGAATGGCTTTTGTGCTGAAAGATAATCGAGCTTTCTGTAAGTACATTTGTCCAGTAACTGTGTTTTTAAAACCGGCAAGTTACTTTTCATATTTAAGAATTAAATGTGATCATGATGTATGTATTGGATGCTTAAAATGTGTAAATACATGTCCTATGGATGTGGATATGTTAGATGATTCAAGAAAGCGTAAGAATGGTACAGAATGTATTTTGTGTTGTCAATGTATTGAGGTTTGTCCCCAACATGCACTGGGCATAAAAAAATAGAGATTGCTCTTTTAAGATATTGGAATAGTACAAGAATAAAATGAATCATTAGAAATACCCGTTGTGACATCACAACGGGATGTTTTTTCGTATAGATGTATAAAAATTGTGGGAAGTTGACGCGTGTGATAATGTGAGTTTGCAGTCTATCTTAACTCTGATATTGTATCTTAATTTAAAAAGAGTTAAAATACAAAAAAAAGAGTTAAGAATGGTGGTGAACCTATGGAATATCTCAATAAAGTTCTTGGAATTGAAGTGTCTTATGAGAATGTGGATTTCAAACATTTGCCTAACTTTATTGTTACACGGTATCGCTTGCAGATGGCTTCTATGAATGGGAAAAAGGTAATTTTCCTTTATCCGAAAACTGAATTGGAGCAAATTGTAGTGCTGAAAAAGCACATTGCAAGAATACAGAAAAATGAAAATATGCCTATTGTTCTAGTGTTAAAAGAGATTACTTCTCGGCAGAAAGAATATTTGATTCGTGAGAGAATTCCGTTTATCGTAGAAGGAAGGCAGATCTATTTGCCTTTTATGGCGTTGTATTTGCAACAACGGTGCAATGCCGAAAGAAAACTACACAAAAAATTACTTCCATCGGCTCAGATGCTTCTATTGCATTTCATTTATGGAGGTGCAAAAGAAATGTCTACAAGTCAGGCTGCAAAAGACTTGGAATTGACACCTACTTCAATATCAAGGGCATCGAAACAGCTTGAAGAAACAGGAATGGTGCATATAAAGAAAGTAGGTGTGCAAAGAATTTTGTGTTCTGAGGATTCTGCGAAAATGCTGTTTAAAAAAGCAGGAGATATACTGCAAAATCCAGTAAAACGAACGATATATATTCCGAAAGGATTGGTGTCAACAAATCTTGTGGAAAGTGGATATTCGGCATTGGCAGAGTATTCCATGCTGAATTCGCCAAACATCAAATGCTATGCAACAGAAAGTATTTCTCAATGGAATGATGTTATGACAAATAGTTTGCAGGATTCGACGGAACAAGTGGCCGTAGAAATGTGGAGATACGATCCTCGAAAATTGTCCACACGAAATATTGTAGATGAACTTTCACTGGCATTGGCATTGAAAAAAGATGTAGATGAAAGAGTTGAAGAAGCAGTTGAAAAAATGTTAAATGAATTGTGGAGGAAGATAGATGGTTACAGGAATTGATAGCTTTAAAGAATGGTTCAAGGGTATGAAGAACAATATGCCATCATCGGAGGAACGGCGTGTGACATTCTGATGACAGAGGAAGGTTTGGATTTTAGAGCAACAAAGGATATTGACCTTGTTCTGATTATTGAAGCACTTGACGTGAATTTTGGAAATAAATTTTGGGAATATGTAAAACAGGCTGGATATGAACATTGTAATAAGAGTTCGGGTGTGCCGCAGTTTTATCGTTTTAGTCACCCAATTTCCAATCAGTATCCTACGATGATTGAACTTTTCACACGAAAACTCGATGCCATTCAACTTCTAGAAGATACGGTAATAACACCATTACCGATAGACGAAGATATTTCAAGTCTGTCTGCTATTCTTTTGGATGATGATTACTACGAATTCTTGAAACAGGGGAAAGTCACTGTCAATGGAGTAACTGTCTTGGATGCGGCATATTTGATTCCATTTAAGGCAAAAGCTTGGATAGATTTGACAGATCGCAAAACTTCAGGGGAACATGTTGACAGCAAAAACATCAAGAAACATAAGAACGACGTTTTCCGCTTGACTGAATTGATTGATCCAACAATCAAGATTACGGCTCCTCAACAAGTTCAAACGGATATTCAAGAGTTTGTACAGCGGATGCAAAATGAAAACATTGACCTTAAACAGTTGGGATTAGTAGGAAGAACGAAAGATCAGATTTTGAAGGAAATAAAAGATTTGTATATAGCACAGTGATTCTAGTGCCATTTCAGTTGTTATGCCAAAATGCTGTGAGCTGAGATGGCAATTTTCTTTAGTTAAGAATTGTAAGATTTGAGAGAGTATTTGTAACTCTCGTCATTATAATTTATGGTCTTCTGTTGTAAGATTTTTTGGATTTTCTTTCGGTAACTCTATCGTGAAAATGTAAGCTTTTAAAAAGTGTAATTTTGTTGTCTATACAATAAAAAATAGAGATTGCTCTCTATTCTTGTTCGTATTTTTTTAGGGTGTATTCTGTATGCATCTTATAGATGATGCATTGAATGACGTTATCCATCAATTCTTGTTCAGGATTGGCGTTTTCAAATAGGATTGTATTTCGGTTGTTTTTAAAAACGTCATTTAATGAATCTTCAAATCGAGATATAAATAAGTCATAGGCTTGTTCGATGGTTGAATCTTTCATATTCGTATAAATATGAAGTAAAGATGTGATTTGTTGCATGGAATAACATCTTTTTAGGATGGTTAAAACTAAAAAGTAAGCTAAATGACTTTTTGTGTAGTGTTTTTTGACTGGAGGATGGACAATACCGGTTTTGACATAGTTGTTGATCATGGCTTTAGTGATGAATTTTTCATCATAGAAATAGGTATCTTTTAATTTCTCGTTGATGTAGGTAATCACTTGGTCCATATATAGGTCAATTTCGGGTAGGTCGGTCCATTTTGGAAATGTATAATTTTTCATAAATTGATTGTAACATAAAATAAATTGTTACACAATCTAGAAATTAATACTAGATGTATTGACTTCTTGTGACATCTATATTATTGTTTATCTAAAGAGAGGTAAAAAAAGAATGATTCATATTATTTCTGATTCATCGACTTTGTATTCGATTGAATCGGCAAAGAAAAAAGGGTTGTCGATTGTTCCTTTGAATATTTCTGTGGATTCACAAACATATCGAGATTTTGAGGATATCACAAGTACACAATTATTAACGATGATTGAAGAGCACAAGATTCCTAAAACTTCACAGCCAAGTCTTGGAGAAAAGATTGATTTATATAATAAACTTTCTAAGGATGGTGATGAAGTGATTGATATTGCGATGGCTTCTGGTTTAAGTGGAACGTACCAGACGGCTATGATGGCAAAGGATTCTTGTGACAATCCCGACTTAGTACATGTCGTAGATTCACAGACGTTGTGTGGGCCACATCGTTTGATGGTGGACACGGCTTTAGAAATGGCAAATAATGGGGCAAGTGCCAAGGACATCGTAAAGATGATCGTACAAAGTCGTATGCAGGAAGAGTCGTATTTGGTTCCTGTTGATTTTCAATTCTTAGTTCGTGGTGGAAGAATCAAAGGGTTAGCAGCTACATTGGGTGGTGCATTAAAATTGATTCCAATTTTGAAAAAAGGCGTTGATGGCATAGGCTTAGATAAGTTTGGCGTGAGTCGTACGTATAAAAAAGCTGTCAATATGGTGGTTGAAGATTTTAAAAATAATGGTTTTGATCCCAATTATACATTCTACATTTCACATGCCTTTAATGAAGATTTGGCAATGATGTTTGAAAAGAAGATCAAAGAAACATTTGAAGGTGTAAAAGTTGTGATTTATCCTTTATCGCCTGCATTTATTACGCAGGGTGGACCTGGATGCGTTGCCGTACAGGCAATTAAAATGGCTTAGGAAATTTTCCTAAGCCATGTTTTTTTCTCTTTTTCTATTTTAACTTTAGAATACCATCTGACCAAAGTAAGCCACAAAACTCATGACGATGATAAAACCAACACCATAAGGCAAGATCATGGATAATAATTTAGAATCTTGACCCTGTCCATCGACACTGCTTAATGCGATGGCGATGGATTGTGGTGACAACATTTTACCGGCTGCCACACCCAAAGAGTTTAATGCGACAATCCAATATGGATTGGCATTCAAGCTTTGGGCTGCACTTTCTTGTACGGCACCAAATAAAACGCCTGAACTTGTTCCAGAACCCGTCACAAATGTTCCTAGACAGCCGATCCATGGGGCAAAGAATGGATAGAAGCTTCCTGTAACCGCAATGGCGAAAGATGCGATACTCGCAATCATACCTGCATATCCCATGATTTTAGCACATCCAAGTACACATAGCATCGTAATAATCGTTTGTGACATCTGTTTGATTGTGGCAATAAATACCACTTTGAAATCTCTAAATGTAGCTTTTTGAATCAAACCACCCAAGATAGCCGATAAGAAGATCCATACACCTGGTGTGTTGATCCAAGTGAATGTCATTGTGCTTGGATTGTCTCCTGTATAAATAACGGCTGTAGATGCGAATTGTGACAAGAATGTATGGATTGGAGCTACTAATTTTGAAGTTGATAATAAGAAGATAAAGATAAAGATAAATGGTGACCAGGCCGTTAATGCCTTTTTAATTGTAATTTTTTCATGTGCCTCTAACTTCATTTCGTATTCAGGATTTGGTTTTACCTTAGAACCCAAAAGAATGGTGCATAATAATGAACAAACGCTTCCTACCACAACACATAATTCGGAACCTACAAATTTCGCAACGATCATTTGAGGAATCAAGAAGCTTAATCCAGAAACGAAAGTCAGTGCTGTGACGCCTTTTAATGCCTTAAAGCCTTTTCCTGTGACCATAACGATCAAGAATGGACATATTAACATAAACGGAGCTAATTGAAGGGTTTGTGTAAATGCAAGCTGAGCATTTTCAAGACCAACTAAATTAGCCAAAGTGACCGTTGGAATACCAATGGAACCAAATGGAGTGGGAACTCCGTTAGCAATTAGACAAACTAAACAAGAGAATAAAGGATCAAAGCCTAAAGCTACAAGCATACTTGCAGGAATGGCAATGGCAGTACCAAAGCCGGCCATACCTTCCATAAATCCACCAAAGCACCATGCGACAAGTAAGACAAGAATTCGTTTGTCGCTTGAAACGCTAGTAATCATTTGTTTAATGATTTCCATACCACGAGTTCGTAAAGATAAGTTATAAGTAAATACGGCTGCAATAATTACAACAATAATAGGCCATAGTGCCATTAAGAAGCCTTCACAAGCAGCCATCATTGTATTTAGAAAGCTTTGTTGCCAAATCGCAACGGATAATAGTACAGAAATAATTAAAGAACCAAAGGCAGCTTTATATGTGGGCCATCCAAGTACGGTTAGCGCAAATATTAGCCACAAAATGGGACAAAGCCCCAAAATAAAATATAGAAAACTCATATCATCTCTCCCTTATGCGTGTTGATTATATCAAAGTGAGATAGTTTGTCAAAACAAAAACGCTAAAAATAGGCATGTAAGCGTATGCAAGTAACGATTGTGGGTTATATTTGTGGTCAACAAAAAATTCAAAAACAAATTTGATTATTTTATGGCGTTTTTAGGTTAAATGATGTATTATAGTGGTACAAAGTAGCATATTGTGTCATAGAGTGGGGGTGAAGACACATGTTCATGGGGGAATACGCGCATAACATAGATCGTAAGGGGCGATTGATTATGCCAGCTAAGTTTCGTGAGGAACTAGGTGAACATGTTGTCGTAAACCGAGGACTTGATGGATGCCTGTATGTATATACGGTAGAGCAGTGGCAGCAAGTGTATCAAAAGCTATCAACTTTGCCTTCGACAAATAAAGATGCGCGTATGTATCAGCGTATGATGTTGTCTAAAGCAGCAGAATGTGAAATGGATAGTCAGGGGCGAATTTTAATTCCATCCTCTTTAATCGCCTTGGCTGGTCTTGAAAAAGAATGTTTGATTATAGGTGTCGCCAACCATTTGGAAATTTGGTCTAAAGATCGTTGGGAAGCTTTGGAAGAAGAGCAAAGTGCATCTTTTGAAGAAGCAGCGGAACACTTATCAGAAATTATGGGGTAGTAATGAATGGAACATATTAGTGTATTATTGAATGAATCGATTGACATGCTACAAATAAAAGAAGATGGGATCTATGTAGATTGCACTCTAGGTCGAGGGGGGCATAGTAGTGAAATCTTGAAACGTTTAACAAGCGGACATTTATATGCGTTTGATTGTGATCAAAATGCGATTGATGAAAGTACACCTCGTTTGCAAGCGATAGGGGATAATTTCACTTTGATTCATTCTCCATTTGAGAATTTAAAGAGTGAACTTGCCAAGCGTGGTGTTGATTTCGTTGATGGAATCTTTATGGATCTGGGTGTATCGAGTCCACAATTTGATGATGGCCAAAGGGGGTTTAGCTATCGTTCGAATGCGCGTCTAGATATGCGTATGGATCAGTCACAAGAATTAGATGCCTATGCAGTAGTAAATACGTATGACAAAGAGGATTTGATTCGCATTTTAAAACGTTATGGTGAAGAGCCATTTGCGGTAAAGATTGCCAATAAAATCTGTAGTGCTCGAGAAAATGCACCAATTGAAACTACATTTGAATTGGTGGATGTGATCAAATCAGCCCTTCCAGCTGCGGTATTAAGAAAGAAGGGGCATCCGGCAAAGCAGACGTTTCAGGCAATTCGCATTGAAGTAAATCATGAATTAGAGCAGTTAGAAACCGTATTGCAGGATGGCTTAACTTTATTGAAGCCACATGGAATTATGGCGGTAATCACATTTCATTCTTTAGAGGATCGAATTGTGAAAGAGATTTTTAAAGAGGTAGCCGTTGCCAAAAAGGTAAATAAGCGGTTGCCACAAGTGGGGACAGAAAATTTAGAATATCAGCTGGTGAATCGAAAACCGGTTTTAGCAAGTAGTGAAGAATTAGAGAATAATAATCGTGCACACAGTGCCAAATTAAGAGGGATAGAGAAGAAAGGATGATGCATATGCAAAGAAGTTTTAGATTAACAAGAGTACTTGTCTTAACTTTATTTGTGTTGTCTGCGGTCTTCTACTTCGTATCAAAAACATATGTAAATTCAATGAATATTTCACTTTCTGTAGAAGAGTCGCAATTGAGTGATGAAATTGCACAGAAAGAACAAACTGTTGAAGAGCTCCAGAATGAAGTCAATACATTACAGGAAAAGGGCAGACTGTTAGGTATGCTTGACAATCAGGTCTCTGATCATGAAAATAATATATATGTAATGAATGACTAGATGGAGTGGTGATGTATAATGTCAGTTCGCAAAAGTAATAGAGAACTGTTAAAAATGATTAGTCGAATGACATTAATTGGAACATTAGTAGTAGCTAATGTTCTTTTCACTATGGTGAGCCATAAGCATATATGGTCCCAAAAAAGTGCGTTGGATCCAAGAATTGCGTCAAGTATTGTGGAAAAAGCAGTTACAGCTAAGCGTGGAACAATCTATGATCGAAATCATACGGTGATAGCCCAACAAACACAGGCATATACAATCGTTGCCTATTTGGATAAGGGGGTTGTGGATGTCAATGGAAATCCCAATTATGTCAAGAATATTTCATCAACAGCTAAAAAACTAAAGAGTGTTTTGGGTGAGGATGTCAATGAGAAGGCGTTAGTCAAAATCATGAAGTCGGCTAAAAAGGCGGGTAAGTCGCAGACAGAACTTGGATCGGGAACGAAGCGTATTAAAAAGTCGTTGATGAAAGAAATCAAAAAATTAAAGATTCCTGGTATTGGTTTTATTGATGCGGTATCTCGTTATTATCCGGCTACGCCATATTCTTCAAATTTAATTGGGTTTGCGGCGTATGATGAAGATAAACAATCGATTGAGGGTAAGCTTGGCTTAGAGCTTTCTTTAAATGCGTTATTAAAGGGTAAAAACGGAAAAGAACAATATCAACAGACAGTGGATGGATCGAAGCTTCCGGGTACGACAAAAGTGATTGAACAAGCGAAGAATGGTAAGGATGTCGTTTTGACTTTAGATTCGGAACTGCAGTCAACCGTAGAAACGCAATTGCGCTCGACTATGGAAAATGAGAATGCCAAATCGGCATGGTGCATTGTGATGGAAGTGGATACGGGTAAAGTCTTGGCTTGGGCAAGTTATCCTACGTTTGATCAAAATGAACATAAGGAAATTCCAAGCTATCAAGATGCGATTAGTACTAGTACGTATGAGCCTGGATCTGTTATGAAACCATTTACGTATGCGACAGCTATCGATACCAATGTGTATCCATACAATAAGACGTATGTGTCATATCAATTCTGGTATGATTATGATGCAAGTACAGGTAAGATCACGCGTTTGCCTATTGGAACCAATTCACCATATCCATATATTGCGGATGCCTTGGATGAAAACTTTGGTACGATTTCGTTTGATCAAGGTTTAGCGTATTCGAGTAACGTAGCCATTTGTGAGTTATTGGCTAATTATATTAATTATTCGCAATACAGTAAGTATTTGGATGCGTTTGGATTCTTTCAAAAAGTAGATACGCCCTATGTGGATCAGTCTTTGGGTGTTAAAAATATTGGTCTTCCTACAGATTACTTATCGACTGGATTTGGACAGGCAAGTTCAATTACGGTGTTGCAGTTGTGCCAAGCCTATACAGCTATTTTTAATGATGGTACGATGGTACGTCCGTATGTGATTGATTCGATTGTGGATAGTGATACGGGTAAAGTGGAGAAGAAGTATAAGAAAAAAGCTGTGGGTACACCGATTACTAGTACAACGGCTAAAGAAGTGCAGGAATTGATGTCGCATGTTACGGATGATGGGGCGAGTGGTGCGCGCTTTAAAGTGGATGGTGTGGATCTTTTGATGAAAACAGGAACAGGTCAAATCTATAATACGGATTTGGGTAAGTATGATTCGGATTATCATACTTCAAGTATTATGGCGGCAGCGCCAGCTAATGATCCAAAGATTATGGTGTATTATGGCTTGGTTTCGCCAAACATTACATCGTATTCGGCAGAACCTTTTAAAAAGATTGTGCGGGATACGTTGCAGACATGTGGTATTTCAACAACACCAACAAATGATACACAAGAATCGTATGAGGCTTGGGAAAGTTATGAAATGCCTAGTTTAGTGAATCATACGATTGATTATGCGCATGAGAAGATGAAAGATAAAAAGGTACATTTAGAAGTGATTGGGGATGGTTCAAGTGTGATTGAACAATATCCGGATGCATCGGTAACTATCAATTCGAATGATCGTGTTTTTGTGTTGACAAATGGAAATAAGATTACAATGCCAAATATGTCGGGTTGGACAAGGAAGGATTTAACGGTTTTCTGGCAGCTTACGGGCATTAGTATTAAGACGAGTGGCTATGGTAAGGTAACAAGTCAAAATGTAGAAGAGGGAACAACGATTTCTACGGATACAAAAATTGAGGTAAATTTAGAGTAAAAGAGCGAAAGCTCTTTTTCTGATATACAAAAAATGGTGAATTTGGTTTTCAAGTTGACAAATGTCATTTGGGTTGGGTAAAATTAATTATGAATGAAAGAGGAGAGAGTAAAATGAATGATTCACAAAAAATGAAGTGGTACACACTTGCGTTTATGTGTTTTTCAACTCTATGGGGTTTTGGAAACGTATTAAACGGATTTATGTACTTCAACGGAATTCAAGTTATCTTTTCTTGGATTTTGATGTTTGCGTTGTACTTCGTTCCTTATGCATTAATGGTAGGTGAACTTGGTTCTGCATTCAAAAATTCAGGTGGAGGTGTAAGTTCTTGGATTCACGAAACAACAGGTCCTAAAGCTGCATACTATGCAGGTTGGACGTATTGGGCATGTCACATTACGTACATTGCTTCTAAGGGTTCTGGTGGTTTGAAAGCATTAAGCTGGATGATTTTCCAAAACTCAGAAACTTATGCATCTTTTAACACAAAAGCTGTTCAGTTTGCGACTTTAGCTGTTTTATTACTATTTAGTTATGTCGCAAGTCGTGGTTTAAACCCTTTAAAGAAAATGGCTACAATTGCTGGGTCTAGTATGTTCGTTATGAGTATTCTTTATATCGTAATGATGTTTGCGGCTCCAGCTATCAATCCAAATGGTGGATATTTAGCTATGGATTTCAGTTTCAAAAACTTGATTCCAACTTTTGACTGGAAATATTTCAGTTCATTATCAATCTTAGTATTTGCGGTTGGTGGATGTGAAAAGATTTCACCTTATGTAAATAAAGTTGAAGATCCTTCTAGAGGATTTCCTAAGAGTATGATTTTTGCGGCTATCATGGTTATCATTTGTGCTATCTTTGGTACAATCGCAATGGGTATGATGTTTGATCCAGCTGTAATCGATGCTAACTTTGATTCATACAATGCGAATGGTTCTTATTGGGCATTCCAAAGATTAGGTGAATACTATGGTATGGGTAACGTATTGATGATTGTTTATGCAGCTTGTAACTGTATTGGACAATTCTCTACATTAGTCATTAGTATTGATGCGCCTTTGAGAATGTTATTAGATAACGAAGATGCTCGTCAATATATCCCAACTAAGTTATTGCACAAGAATGATGCAGGTGCATATTCAAATGGTATCATCATGGTTGATATTCTTGCCGGTGCAATCATCTTGGCTCAGGCTTTAGTTCCAAATGCAGATACAGTACTTCGTCAGTTGACTCAGTTAAACTCAGTAACAATGCCAATGCGTTACTTGTGGGTATTCTTTGCTTATGTGATGTTGCGTAAGAAAACAGATATTTTCCACCGTGACTATAAATTTGTGAACAACAACACAGTCGCAATCGTATTTGGTGCTTGGTGCTTTATATTAACGGCTGCTTGCTGCTTACTTGGTATGTATAAAGCAGGGGATATGTATACTACAGTCTTAAATATTATCACTCCAGTTGTATTAACAGCTTTAGGATTGATTTTACCAGCAATCAAGAAAAAAGAGGCAAAAAATTAATTTTGCCTTTTCTTCTTATTTGTGGATAATTATAGTCGAGGAGATGTTTAATCATGAATACAATCGAAATTTCAAATGAATTAATTCAATTTATTGAATCAAGTCCTAGTATGTTTCATTCCATCAAAACGATTCGTACATATTTAGATGAGGCTGGATTCACGTATCTTCCTGAGTCTAAAGCTTGGGATGTTAAAGCGGGTGGGAAATATTATACAATTCGTAACCACTCCAGTTTAATTGCGTTTAAGGTTGGTAATGATATGGATTCTTATCATTTCCAAATGTGTGCAAGTCACTCGGATTCACCGACATACAAAGTTAAAAATGTGCCTGAGCTTGCGGGTCCAAATGAATATTTGCGTTTAGACGTTGAAGCTTATGGTGGTATGATCGACAACACTTGGTTTGATCGTCCATTAACAGTTGCGGGTCGTGTACTTGTCCGTAATGGTTCTAAGATTGAATCGAAATTATTATATATCGACAAAGATATCTTAATAATTCCAAATGTGGCTATTCACTTCAACCGTGAGGTCAATAATGGTTATAAATATAATCGTCAGATTGATTTGTGCCCTATGTTTTCTTGTGGAGCCCTTAAGAAGGGTGCTTTTGACAAGATGGTTGCGGATGAATTGGGTGTTAAGGCTGAAGATATCTTAGGTAAAGACTTATTCTTAGTGAATCGTCAAAAAGGTTTAGTTTGGGGATTGGAAAATGAATTTGTTTCAAGTCCTAAATTGGATGACTTACAATGTGCATTCGTTTCATTAAAGGCATTTATTGAGGCTGAAAATGAAAAGAGTGTCAATGTATATTGTTGCTTCGATAATGAAGAAGTGGGTTCAAACACAAAACAGGGTGCGATGTCTACATTCTTGAAAGATGTATTACACCGTATCAATACGGGTTTAGGAAAAACGGAGGATGAATATTATCAGGCTATCGCGAAGACTTTCTTAGTAAGTTGTGATAATGCGCATGCTCTACATCCAAATCATGCAGAAAAGACAGATGCCGTAAACTTTGTCACAATGAATGGTGGTATTGTCATTAAGGAAAGTGCAAACCAGAAATATACAACAGATGCATTTAGTCGTGCCTTATTTACAGGTGTATGTCAGAATGTGAATGTGCCAGTACAAAGCTTTGCGAATCGTAGTGATGTAGTGGGTGGTTCTACTTTGGGTAACTTATCCAATACGCAGGTAAGTGTTCATGCGGTAGACTTTGGTTTGGCTCAGCTTGCGATGCATTCTTGTTTTGAAACTGCAGGTGTTAAGGATACTGAATATGCGATTGTCGCATTGAAGGAATTCTATGAAACAAATGTGCAGATTGAAGAAGCTGAATCTGTATGTCTAGAGAAGTAATCATTCAAAGAATAGAAAAGTCGGATTTAATCGATGCGAAAAAGGAATTGATGATTGATCTAGTGAATTCAAAAAAAGAAGATAATTTTGATAAGAAAGTGGATCGTTTGTATCGTCAGTTTTCTAAGAGTTCTACGTTTAAAAAACATGCCGAAAAAATGGTGGTTCGTGATGATGAAAAGCTAAAGATTTGTAACATGATGCTTGTGATGAGTGTGACATTGACTTTGTTCTTTTTAAAGGCGGTCTTGTTTTCAAGTTATGTTGTGAACTTTAGTGTGGATGCCATTGTCGGATGTGCAGCACTTGTATTTTCATTGATCAATGTACGTACAAAGTATCGAACGCTTCGGCGGTATGATTTAGTTCGTGACTTTGTCTATTTGGATGTTTTATCTTTAATTTTATGTATATTATTTAAAATGTTCTTTCCTGTGCAAGTTGATTTTTCATTGATTATTTTATTGGTGGATTATTATTTGTGTAAGAAAAGATTTAAGGAAAAGGCATTTGAAAAATTAGAAGGGTAGGCTTGTGCTGGCCCTTTTTTCATTGTTGAATTTAAAAAGAGAATCTTCTATTTTTGTTTCAAATATGGTATTATTGATTAGTAGTATGTAAAAGGAGACGTCGAATGAGTAAGAAAAGAGTTTATGCGGCTATCGAAATTGCTGATCAAGAGATTCGTCTTATCGTTTTAGAGATATTTGAAGCTCGTTACAACGTTTTAAGAACAGAAAGAGTTGCTTGTTCAGGTGTAGATAAAAATCAAAAGATTGTCGATGAAAGTGCTATTGTTACAGCCATTCGTCAAGCTATAACGAATGCACAGGCAGCTTTAGGATATCGAATTGAGCGTGTCTTATTGGCTGTTCCTAGTGTAAATGTAATGCGTAGCTCACAAAAGGTGCGTGTTCAGATTGAAGATGGTACAAAAAATATTCGTTTGTTCCATATTCAGCAAGGATTTAAAAACGCCATTCAAAAACGATTGAATGAAGATGTAGAATTTGTCAATGCGAATAAGGTGTCTTATGAAGTCAATGGACAAGTGAGTCAGAAACTTCCATTAAATCAGGAATGTGAAGATTTCATTATGGATGTAGATTTATTATATGCCGACAAGGAAACAATCTATTCGTATGCTCGTTGTGTGGAACAGGCAAATCTTGAAATCTTGGATCTATGTGTAGATTCATTTGCGATTGGTCAAGAAACTGCGGCTTTGGCACAGAGCACAGAAAGAGTTACAATCCAAATTGATTTGGAACAGAATCACTCTACTTTAGCTTTATTTAGTACAGGTCGTTTAATGACTTGTACAACTTTGGATTATGGATACTTATGGTTCATTGAGGATATCCAAAGAAAATATAAGTTAAGTGACGATGTATGTTACAGATTATTGCAGAATATTTTCTCGGGTCAGGAAGATGAAAACAGTGATGTGATTGTTTATATTGAACAAAGAGAAGATATGCGTGTTGAGATTACGGCCAATGAATTAGCAAAGGCTTGTTTACCTCGTATTCGTCAATGGATTGCAGCTGTCAACGATGCATGTTTACCAATTGTTCGCCAAGGAAAATCAAGATATGTAATCACAGGACAAGGAAGTAACATTCCTGTATTGAAGGATCTAGATAAATCGTTCAATGCGAGCGCAATGATCTATCAAGAACAAGCCATTGGTGCAAGAGATGGTGCATTTGTGTGTGGCTTAGGTATGGCCTATGCTTGGCAAGACATCAACCGTATTCACCATGATGACAGAATTAGTGCAAACAATAATGAATTAGAAGCGAGCATTGATTCTATTAATCAAAAGGCGCATACTGGTGAAGGTGGATTTACGAAGAAGTTAAAGAATGCTATTTTAGCAGATGAAGAATAAAAAAGAGAGGAAAATATTATATGACTGAATTTAATCAAGTAGCAAATATTAAAGTATTTGGTGTTGGTGGTGGTGGATCCAACGCTGTTAACCGCATGGTTGCTGATGGTGTTAAGGGTGTTGATTTCTATATCTGCAACACAGATGTACAAGTTATGAAAAACTCTCCTTGCGATAATAAAATCGTTTTAGGAAAAGAAACTACTAAAGGTTTAGGTGCTGGTGGAAATCCAGAATATGGACGTAAAGCTGCTGAAGAAAGTGAAGCAGAAATTCGCGAATCTGTAAAAGGAAGCGACATGGTATTTATCACTGCTGGTATGGGTGGTGGAACTGGTACTGGTGCTGCTCCATTAATTGCTAAGATTTCTAAAGAAGAAGGTGCTTTAACAGTTGCCGTTGTAACTCGTCCATTCACTTTTGAAGGTCGTCGTCGTGCAAACAATGCCAAAGATGGTATTGAAGAATTGAAAAAATATGTTGACTCATTGATCATCGTTTCAAATGACAACTTATTAGATGTAATTGGTCGTAAACCAATCGAAGAAGCTTTCCAAGCTGCAGATAACGTATTACGTCAAGGTGTTCAAACAATCTCTGACTTGATCGCTGTTCCAGCATTGGTAAACTTAGACTTTGCGGACGTTCGTAGCGTTATGCAAAACCAAGGTCGTGCATTGATCGGTATTGGTATGGCAGAAGGAGAAGACAAAGCTATCTCTGCTGCTGAAAAAGCTATCCAATCACCATTATTGGAAGCACAAATCTCTGGTGCTAAATCAGCTATCGTAAACATCACTGGTGGTGACAAAGTTAGCTTATTTGATGCACAAAACGCTGTATCTGTTATTCAAGATGCAGCTGGTGGAGATGTTGACTGCATTTTCGGTATCGCAATCAACGAACAATTAGGTGATGCGATCATCGTTACAGTTATCGCTACTGGATTTGAAGAACCAAAAGAAAAACAACGTAAAAGACGTAGTGAACCAGTAATTAAACAAGTTGCGAATGATACATTGTTCACAGAGCCAAAAATCCAAGCGCCTGTTAACCCAGGTGTTGTAACTAGTGTTGAAAATAACACAAGTGATGATGAACAAATTCCTAACTTCTTCTTCAATCGTTAATAAATAAAATCGAGAGCTATATGCTCTCTTTTTTTATGCCTAAGTAAGCAAAACAACTTGATTCGGTGTTAATTAAGTCATATAGCTTAATTAATTATTCATTACCGACAGAATAATGACGGTAATATTGAACAAATGACGGTTAAGTAATATAATCTAGGTGGGTGATTTTATGGCTAAATATTATGAAACGCAAACTATGGAGTTAAAAGAAAAATATACAGATTCAATTGTAAAAGAAATTGTATCTTTTTTGAATTCTGATGGTGGAACTTTGATTGTCGGAATTAAAGATGATGGCACTGTAGTAGGGGTGGATAAATTAGATGAAACTTTACGAAAAATATCTGATGTCATTACTACACAAATTGAGCCGAATCCACAAGATGAAATTACAACAGAAGTCCGATTTGATGAAAAAAAAGCTTTAATTGTTTTGAATATCTCAAAGGGAGGACGAAATATTTATTGTCAAAAAAAATTCGGTTTTTCATCAAATGGCTGTACAATTCGAATTGGAACAACTTGTAAAGAAATGACGTCAGAACAAATAAAGATTCGTTATGAACAAAATTTTATAGGTAATGAATATATGTTGAAAAAAAGATCTAGTATGGCAGATTTAAGTTTCAGAGAATTAAAAATTTATTATGCTGAAAAAGGTTATCATATTTTGGATAATAGTTCCTTTGAAAAGAATCTAAATTTAAAGAATCAAAATGGTGAATATAATTTATTAGGTGAATTATTGGCTGATAGAAATAATATACCTTTAATTTTTGTGAAATTTCACGGAATAAACAAGGCTTCTATTTCAGAGACAAGTGATTTCGGCTATGGGTGTCTTTTAACTTCATATACAAAAATTAAGAATAGATTGATAGCTGAGAATATTTGTGTTTCAGATACCACTGTTCGTCCGCGTGTTGATAAATTTTTATATGATATTGACTGTGTAAATGAGGCCGTTTTGAATGCACTTGTACATAATGATTGGACGATTACAGAACCACAGATATCAATGTTCAGTAATCGTATTGAAGTTTTATCTCACGGAGGACTTCCAAATGGCATGACCAAAAAACAATTTTTCGAAGGTATAAGTAAACCTAGAAATGCAACGTTAATGCGTATTTTCTTGAGTATGGGACTTGTAGAACATACTGGACATGGTATACCTACTATAGTAGAGCGCTATGGAGAAGAAGCATTTGAAATTGAAACTAATTATATTAAATGTACCATTAAATTCGATAAAGATGTAATGGATAAATTAAATAGGACAATTGTTTCAGAAATAAATACAGTGCAAAATGAAACGTTAAAGCCATCTGAAGAAAAAGTTTTAAAAGCAATTCTAAGTAATCCAGATGATACTGCACTAAGAATTGCTGAGAAAATAGGTTTAAGCCAAAGAACTGTTGAACGCGCATTGACAAGATTACAACAAGTCGGAAGGATTGAACGAATTGGTAATAAGAGAGATGGTCGCTGGATTGTAATAAAATAATACTATAAACATCTATCAACGGATGATAGGTGTTTTTTTTGTCGGTGATGTCGGTAATAAAGCTGAAAATGTCGGTAATAATGTCGGTATTGTGTCGGTAATAATGTCGGTAATATGAGAAAAAGATATAAAAAAAACAGAGAATTGCTTCTCTGTAATAGGCATGGCTGGGGTACTTGGATTCGAACCAAGGAAATGTCAGATTCAGAGTCTGATGCCTTACCGCTTGGCTATACCCCAATGTGCCTATTTATAATACACGATTTGTGTTTTTTTGACAAGTGTTTTTTATGTAAAACGCTTGTTTTTTTGCGTTTTAGACAAGATAGGAAGTATCGTAAGGAAATGCTTGGAATTAATGTCTTTTTCACATTGGGTTGTCAAAATAATAGGTGAGAAGAAAAGAATATATAAATGGGAGGTGAAGTAATGAAAAAGAAGATTTATATATGTATGAGTATTCTTATAGTATTTATTCTTTCTTTAAGTATTGTTCGTGCCAATACGATGGATACGTATGGAATGAGTTTAAAAGAAATGGAGATGATGGAGGAGTATAAAAAGGGAAATATCAATACGGATGAATTTATTGAATTGCGAAAAGCTAAGGCAGGTGAGTATGGTTTATTAGATTATTGTGATTCAACTTATTTTTTAAGTGAAGACTTTTATGATAACTATTCGGATGCGTATTTGATCAAGAATGGCTTGATGATTTTAGATCGCTATAGTGCAGGATTTGAAACGACTGTAGATGTGATGGAATCTAGAGCGAGTAGTGTAGTAAGTATGAGTCATCATCGTTATGAAGAAAAGCCCGGCTACTATATTGCGAATGGAATATGGAAATTGTCGAATTCGCATGAAGCATTTTGTGCGCAAGGATTGAATGCATCTCCTGCAGCAGGAGATGTGACTTCCGATCCATATTTGGTTGAAAATGAGAATTTAAAGAAATGTTTGTACTATGGCTATAACGGTCCTGGAGATATATTAACTTCTCGTTATGGCGTCAGTGGAGCAATTGTACTCACAAATGAACTTGTATCGAATGCGTATAGTTCAAATTGTATTAGTAAGGCAAGTAATGATGGGTATCACTGGAATAAAGTAGTGGATGGTTTATGGAATGAAATCATCGCAAAGCCAAGTGTTAAAAATTATTCAACCTATTTAGTAGATGTAGCTGGGTCTGCCTATAACTGGCAAGGGGTGTTAACGCCGCTTCAAAAGTTGGCATATGGTGTATATGTGCCTACAGGTTCAGTAAAGCTTTTAAAGGTCAGCTCAAAGAACGAGATCAATCAATCGAATGCATCCTATACATTTTCTGGGGCTCTTTATGGATTGTATAAAGATTCTGGGTGTAAAGAAAAGATTGGTGAATTTAAAATTGATGAAAATGGCAAGTCCAACGAGATTAAAGATTTAGATATTGGTACTTACTACATTAATGAAATACTAGCGCCGCATGGCTATCAAAAAGATACAACAATCTATACGGTTAAGGTTGAAGATCAAGCGGTTCAAGAAATCGAAGTGCGTGATGTTCCACAAACCAATCTTGTGGATTTAGTTTTGGTGAAACAAGATGCAGAAACCGGAAATAAAGCGCAGGGTATGGCCAGCTTAAAAGATGCGAAGTATGAATTTAAGTTTTATGGAGGTCTTTACGATAAGGATCCAGCAAGTTTAGGTGTTTTACCAATACGTAGCTGGATATTAAAGACAGATAAGACGGGCAAGATTCTGATGGAAGATTCGTATAAAGTAAGTGGTGATGCCTTCTATACGGATCTGAATGGAAAGATATGTTTACCATTAGGTACGATTACGGTTCAGGAAATCGATCCTCCACAGGGGTATTTATTGGATAGCACAGTATATGTGCAAAAGTTAGATCGTACAAGTAGTACGTCTGAACATATTAGTGCATTTAAGACATTCAGTGTGAAAGATACAGTGAACCGTTTAAAGCTAGTCAAAGTACAGGAGGGTACGCAAATTCCATTGCCGAATGTTGTGTTTAAGCATACGATGCCAAACTTACCTTTTCCTTTACAAGAAAAGACGAATGATAAGGGTGAAATTGAATGGATGGGTCTGACAAAAGGGAAACATACATTAACCGAGTTTAAGACTCTAGATGGGTATGCCCTAGATATTCAGCCTATTGAATTTGAAGTGTTGCGGGATGGAAGTATTTCTGGAGTGGATCCTGTCATCACATTTTCAAATAAGGTGAATCCATTTTCTTTGAAGATTGTAAAGAAAAACAATATGCATCAATTACTGGATGGTGCTGTATTTGGATTATTTAAAGATAGTGAGTGTAAAGAAAAGATTGATGAGAAGAGTACGGTTGATGGTGTTGTATCTTTTGCGGATTTAAAGAATGGTGAAACGTATTATTTAAAAGAAATCAAGGCGCCAAGTGGCTATCAAAAGATAGATCGTGTGTATTGTATAAAAACGGATTTTATACCGGTTAAAGGACAATATGATGTGTATATGGATCAAAAAAAAGTAGATGGCTTATATGCGGATGGAAGTGTAAACTTGGAGTTTGTGAATGAAAGAATGACAAAGCTTCCACATACAGGTTCCAGCATGAGTTTGGTGTGTGTGGTTATAGGTGCCTATTTAATGTTGAGGAGAAATCATGAATAAAAGAAATTTAATTTATACAGGACTATTGATGTTGGCCATGGTTACAAGTCCAGTGAGCGCAAAAGAAACAAGTGTTTCCGTTGTGCATGGGACGGCAAATTTTAATGAGGGTAATGCGAGTATTGTGATTCAGGCAAATCAAAATCAATCCATGCAGGGTAAGTCGTTTAAAGTATATAAACTATTTGATGCGACAAATTCAAAGGACAATACTTCGATTCACTATACTTTAAATAGTGTATATGCATCTAAAATCAAGGAGCTTGTATCAAGTAAGTTATCTAAAACGGTATCGGATCAAGATGTAGTGGAATATATGATGTCTTTAGATAATGAAGGAAGTCAAAGTGAATATCGTACGTTTATTGAATCGATTCAAAAGGCGATATCTTCTATGGAAGCTCGTATTGTGAATGTAGAGAGTTGTGATGTGAATGGAAATATCACGTTGGATAAGTTGGGATATGGTTTCTATTTGATTGATGAAATTACCAATGTATCCAATAGTCATGCGGCAAGTTCTATGACGATGGTCAATACGGCAAATCCTAAGGCGACGATTCAAATTAAGTCGGATTATCCGAGTATTGTAAAGAAGATTTATGAAGATGACAACAATATAGGTTGGAATGATATGGGTGATTTTGAGATTATGCAGGACATTTCATATAAGTATGAATCGAAAGTGCCGGATATGAGTGGATATGCATCTTATTTCTTAGAGTTTGAGGATGAAATGGATCCAAGTTTATCTTTAAAAGAAGATAGTATACAAGTAAAGGTCAAGGATACGATTATTCCTGCTGATACGTATAGTGTAAATAAATCTTTAACTGGATTTAAAGTTACATTCCATGATTTTAAAGGACTTGGTAGTCAAGGAGATCCAATCTTGTTTACGTATAATGCGTATTTAAATGATTTGGCAGCCACAAAGATTTCAAAGAAGGGTTTTGAAAATAAGGTACGATTGAATTTCTCAAATGATCCGCAGAGTAATTCGAAAGGTCAAACGCCTTGGGATAGTGTTGTGTGTTATACATATCAAATAAAGGGTTTAAAGACAAATGAGAAGGATGTCAAATTAGAGGGTGCAACATTCAAGTTGTATCGTGATTCGAATTTGACGGATTTAGTCAAGGTCAAGAAAAGCACAAATGGATATGTTGTTTCAAATAGTGTAGATGAAGAGATTGTATCCAACGAAAAGGGCGAATTTGTGATTCAAGGTTTGGATCAGGGAACCTATTATTTAAAGGAAATTAAGGCGCCAGATGGATATACATTATTGAAGGAAGCTATTGAGATTAAGCTTGTGCCTACGTTTGTAGCGGATCGAAATAATTATACTTCAAATGGTGAGGGTTTAGTTTCTTTAGCGGCTACTAGTTTTAATACGCATTTAAATGCGAGTACGAATGATTTAAGTGTAGCTTTAAAAGTCGTGAATCAAACAGGTTCTAAATTACCAGTTACAGGATCAATGGGAACGATTGTCTGTGTACTAACGGGTGCTGGTATTATGGTGTATGTATGTAAGAAGAAAAGGGAAGAATAGAATTCTATTCTTTCTTGGTTTCTTGATTTGTGTATTGCCGCTCATCTTAAATTTCTTCTTTCATCAAAGTGTAGAGAATGTCATTTCAAGTTTTTATTTAGAAGAAGAAAAAGTAGATGAGGGCATATTAAAGTCAAGTTTTAATGATGGGTTGAACTACAACCAAAATTTGTATTTGGGTAAAGAAAAAGAAGCTTATGAAACGATGTTAAATACTTTATCGTCAGGTGTAATCGCAACCATCCAGATTCCAGTGATTGATGTAGACTTACCAATTTATCGTGGAACGAGTGATGAAGTATTAAATCGTGGAATTGGTCATTTTGACTTTACAAGTCTTCCGGTTGGTGGAAAGAATTCGCATTGTATATTAACAGGTCATAGAGGACTTCCTAGTGCCAAGCTTTTTACGCGTTTGGATGAATTAAAAAAGAAGGATTTGATCTATATCCATGTGTGTAAAAAAGAATTGGTCTATGAGGTGATGGATTCTATTGTGGTAGAGCCAAAAGCCATCTTAGATATGGGTATTGAGAAGAACCGGGATCTATTGAGTTTAGTGACTTGTACGCCGTATGGGATCAATACGAAAAGGTTGGTTGTCAGGGCAAAACGAGTGTTTCCTAAAAAGAAAGAGAAAAAGGTACGTAAATCGTATTCTTTTAGGGAATTGTGTTTTATTTTAATTCCAATAATTTGTGTAATGGTGGTGAAATGGTGAAGAAAATTGGTTTAATCATATTAATGATGTTCGCATGCGTTATGCCGATAAACGCAAACTCGATTCGCGTGGAGTTGCAGGATTCGGTGGATGAACTCTCAAAGGAGAATGTTGAGTTTCGTGTTGTGCAAGTCGCAAAGCTTGTGGATGGCTTTTTTGTATTGAATGAGGAATTTAAAGATTTAGATGTAGATTTCAATACGGAATTATTGGCTGAAGAAGTGGAAGAAATTTGTACAAAGCTTAGTGAGTATGAGGTTACTGGTGAAAGATTAGTTACAGATGAAGAAGGTAAGGCTGTTCTTGAAGATGTAGAAGAAGGATTGTACTTTATTGATCCAGTCAATATCAACGAGTATGAAAGAATGAGTCCGATGTTAGTGAGTGTTCCAGAGTGGGATGGGGATACATTAAATTATGATGTTGTGATGTATCCGAAGCATCGTCCATTTGAGAAGTTGATCATTAAAAAGATTGATAGGGATTCAAAGGAAGAGATTTTGGAATCTATTGAGTTTACAAGTTTTAAGGATAGGGATTGTACAGAATCTTTAAAGACATTTAAAGGGAATGGTACTCTATCGATTTTAATGCGTGATGATGCGATGTATATCAAAGAGACAAAGGCGCCTAGTGGGTATGAAAAATCGGATGAAGTCTTATTTGTGGAGGTCAAAGAGGATGAAATCTTTATTGATGGTAAAAAGGTAGAGAATAATGAATTCTTGTTTGAGAATAAGAAAATGCATGTTCCTACTGGTATTGAATATCATGGCAATATTTATGTAACTTTGGGCTTAATTGCGCTTGTCGTAATTTTACATTTGATCAATAAGAAGTTGAGAAAGTAGTTTTTTAACTGCTTTCTTTTTTCTTGTGGTATGATGTGCTTATGGAAAAAGGTCAATATGTATATATTTTAGAGTGTAGTGATTCTACATATTATACGGGATATACGACGGATGTAGATAGAAGATTAGAAACGCACAACTTGGGTAAGGGGGCAAAATATACGCGGTCTAGAAGGCCTTGTAAGCTTGTGTATGTAAGGGCTTGTGAGTCGAAGTCTAAGGCTTTAAAACTGGAGTATAAAATTAAACAAATGTCTCGAAAAGAAAAGTCGGAGTTGATTGAAGGAATCTTGAAAGAAATGTAGTTTCGTATTATTATATAAAGTGCGAAAGGATGATTATAACTATGAATAAAACTAGAACTCGTTTTGCGCCGAGTCCAACTGGCTATATGCACATTGGAAATTTGCGTACAGCTTTATTTGAATTTTTAATTGCGAAACACGAAGGTGGCGACTTCTTATTACGTATTGAGGATACTGACCAAGAGCGTAAGGTAGAAGGTGCTGTAGATGTTATTTATAAAACTTTAAAAGAGTGTGGTTTGAACTGGGATGAAGGTCCAGATATTGGTGGAGACTTTGGTCCATATGTTCAAAGTGAACGTTTGCCTATGTACAAAGGGTATGCCGAAGATTTAATTAAACTTGGTGGAGCTCACTATTGTTTCTGTAGTGAAGAGGAGATTGAGGCTCAAAGAAAAGAAGCTGAAAGCTTAGGTATTTCTTTTAAGTTCAATGATCCTTGTAAGCACTTGAGTGCTGAAGAAGTACAGGCTAAATTGGATGCGGGTGAACCTTATGTTATTCGTCAAACAATCAAAGATGTTGGTGAAACATATTTTGATGATGAAGTATATGGTCGTATTGAAGTAGATGGTGATGTATTGGATGAACAAATCTTGATTAAATCGGATGGATATCCAACATACAACTTTGCGAACATCATTGATGATCACCAAATGCAGATTTCTCACGTAGTTCGTGGAAATGAATATTTATCAAGTACACCTAAGTACAACTTGATATATGATGCGTATGGATGGCAAAGACCTACCTATGTACACGTACCGCCTGTAATGAAGGATGAACACCACAAATTATCAAAACGTAATGGAGATGCTTCTTTCCAAGATCTTGTTGTGAAGGGATATTTGCCAGATGCGATCATGAACTATATCGCACTTCTTGGATGGACTCCTGAAACTGAACAGGAAATCTATACTTTAGATGAGTTGATCAAAGTATTTAATATTCACCGTATTTCTAAATCACCAGCCATTTTCGATATTGATAAATTGACTTGGATGAACGGTGTATATTTAAGAAATATGGATGAAGAAACATATTATGAAACAGTTCGTCCATACTTAGAGAAAGCGGTTCATGGACCATATAACTTAAAAGAGATTGCGAAGATCATTCAACCTCGTATTGATATCTTGAATCAAATCGAGGAAAGTGTTGACTTCTTTGATACATTAGTAGATTACGATTTAGAGATGTATCGTCACAAGAAGATGAAGACAACTCCAGAAGTTGCATTAAAAGCTTTAAAAGCCAGCAAGCAAACTTTAGAAGCCTTCGATCAATGGGACAGCATGGATGCATTGCACGAATGTTTATTAGCTCTTCCTAAAGAGTTGGAGATGAAGAATGGACAGGTATTATGGCCAATTCGTACAGCTGTTTCTGGTAAACAATTCACTCCTGGTGGAGCAATCGAAATTGCGTTTATCTTAGGAAAAGACGAAACATTACGTCGTATCCAAGTGGGTATTGATCGTTTGAGTGAAATTGTAGAAGAGTAAAACATACAAACGCTTAGAGATATCTAGGCGTTTTTTTTGCATTTTACCGGCAAAAACAAATGAATAATAAAGCATCTGTGATATAAAATTGCCGATAATATGATATACTATTACTAGATGGGGGATTGCTTATGAGATATTTTTCAGTGGCTGAAATAGCTAAAAAATGGGATATATCCGAGCGCAGTGTTCGAAATTATTGTGCACAGAATCGTGTAGATGGTGCATTTATTGCCGGTAAAACTTGGAAAATTCCAGAAAATGCCAAAAAACCTGTTCGTACGAACAAGAAGAAAGAACAGCCTGTTACTTTATTGGATATCTTGAAGGAACAAAAGATAAACAAGTATTCTGGTGGGATTTATCATAAAACACAGATTGATTTAACGTATAATTCAAATCATATTGAAGGAAGTCGCTTAAGTCATGATCAAACTCGATATATTTTTGAAACAAATACGATTGGTGTAGAAAATGAAGTGTTGAATGTGGATGATGTACTTGAAACGACAAATCACTTTCGATGTATTGATATGATTATTGATCATGCCAAGACTACTTTGAGCGAGAATTTTATTAAAGATTTACACTTGACTTTGAAGAATGGTACAAGTGATTCAAGAAAAGAATGGTTTGTGGTCGGCGACTATAAGAAGGTACCAAATGAAGTTGGAGGAATGAATACAGCACTTCCGGAAGAAGTTCCAGGTAGAATGAAGGAATTGTTAAAAGAATATAATGGTAAAAAAGAAAAGACTTTTGAAGATATACTCGATTTTCATGTAAGGTTTGAGCGTATTCATCCATTTCAAGATGGAAATGGTCGTGTTGGAAGATTGATTTTATTTAAAGAATGTTTGAAATATAATATTGTCCCATTTATAATCGATGATCAGTTGAAAATGTTTTATTATCGTGGCTTAAAAGAGTGGGATTATGAAAGAGGATATCTGATGGATACTTGTTTGTTGGCACAAGATAAATATAAAGCTTATTTGGATTATTTTAGAATTGCTTATGAGAATAATAAATCAAATTGAAATCGATGAATATACTGTGATTGAAGTGTCTGAACAAACGTATTTTGGAAACTATGCGGTAATTGAAGGCAAAGAATATCCTACAGAAATCGTATATGATTTCTGTAGGATATTCTTTAAATTAGATTCAATTCTTTAAAAGCATGATATATACCATCATCATCTAATGATGTTGTAATCATGTTAGCTTTATCTTTGATTTCTTGTGGAGCATTTCCCATGGCGATGCTTAGATGTGCTTTTTCAAACATAGGAATATCATTAAAGCCGTCTCCAATCGCAATCGTATCTTTCATATCGGCATGAAAGTATTTGATTACGGCATCCATGCCTGTGGCTTTATTGATGTGGTAGGAAGTGATTTCTCCACTTTCTTTTCCTAGTGGTGCAAAGGTTGCTGGAATCACATCGTATTTGTCGGATAGATCTTGTTGGATCTTTTTGTAGGGTGTTTTCCCATTGTCAATCACAGAGACTTTGTTGTAGACAAGGTCTTTTATATTGTCGACAACTGTGATTTGGCTTGTTAGAATGGTAAGGCCATGTTTGGCTTTTTCTTCTTCACTTTTGCCGGCACATTGTTCTTCCACCATTTTTAACATCGTGTCTTTTGTATATTGAGTGGCATAGATGCCTGTGCTGCTTTCAAAGTTAGCTGGGATGTGGTTTGTAAGAAGGTAGTTTGAAAGATATTGGCTTTCTTCTTTTGTGAGTGCATTTTCTTCTACGATTTTGTGTTCACATTCAATGGTTGCCCCACTTCCAGCAATAATGGCGTCATAGTCAATTTCTAGCATTGGGCCAAAGATTTCAATGCGCTGTCTTCCTGTGCATAGAATGACTTTGTGTCCGTTTTTTTGGGCTTGAATACAAGCTTTGATGGCACTATCTGGAATATAGCCTTCGTGATGGAATAGGGTGCCGTCGGCGTCTAAAAATATAAGTTTCATGAGTACCTCTTTCTGATTGGACGAAATGATATTTTTATTCTACAATAGAAAGGTAAATATTTAAAGGGGAGGGATAAAATGGGCGATTATATGGTGATAGGTATTGTGCTTGTTTTCGTGGTATTGATGTCAATACTTCCAAAACCAGTTTATAATGCGATTACGCGTGCTTTTTCAATGCATAAAAATGGAATTCGTAGAATTCAGAAGTATCGTACGACAACCGATTCCATTGGAAATCTAATGTTAGGTATATCGATCGTTTTCTGTATCTTCTATTGTTTCATTCCGTTCTATTCATTTTTATACGGTATATTTTTTATTGTGAGCTACTTATGTCTTTTGGCACAGGCAAATCGTGTTACCACAAAGAAGCCTAAACAAATCGCAAAAACCGTTATCTTTTTGACGAATTTATTTGCGGGTGTCAGCTTTCTAGGTGCACTTGGCTTTTTAAATGGGCATGCATCGGTGGCTGTGATCAATCAGTTCATGATTGATTTTCATGCGCATAAGGTATTCAACATCTTATACCTTCTACAAAATCGTACTTGGATGTATTGGTTGTTTCAAGGTGCATTGTTTATGTTTCCACTCTTTATTATGTGGTCACACTTTAAATATATGCGATTGGAGAATAGTGTCAAAGCGGTTTATTTTGTGACATATATTATTAAGATGTTATTTTTGATTATAGTTGTGTTATGTTTTTCTTGTGAGGCATTTTATTTCTTGGATATGGTATACCAGGTGGATGCACTTAAGAAATTGGCATAGAGGAAAGAAGGATTTAAAAAATGATTACTCAAAGAATTTCAAAATTGCGTGAGAAGATGATGGAGAATAATGTACAGGCATATATTATTCCTACGTCTGACTTTCATGAAACAGAATATGTTTGCGAATATTTCGCCTGTCGTAAATATATGTCTGGATTCACTGGAAGTGCAGGTGTCTTAGTTGTATTACTGGATAAGGCTGCACTATGGACGGATGGTCGTTATTTTATTCAGGCGGCAAATCAATTGGAAGGTTCAGGCATTGATTTAATGAGAATGGGCCAGCCTGGAGTTCCTGAACTAGATGCGTATATTGTTGAAAATCTAAAAGAAAATGACACCGTTGGATTTGATGGTCGTGTCATGAATACAAAGGATGCCTTGGCATATAAATCTGTATTTGATTTGGCACACTTAAATATGAATGTAAATCTAGATTTAGTAAATGACGTATGGACAGATCGTCCTGAGCTTCCTAGTACACCGACTTTCCATTATTCGGAAAAGTTTGCGGGTGAATCTATGGAAAGTAAGCTTTCTCGTTTGCGTGCTTTCTTAAAGGAAAATAAAGTTGATTCCATTGTACTAACAAGTGTGGATCAGATTGCGTGGCTTTATAATTTAAGAGCACATGACATTCCTAATTTCCCGGTTGCGCTTGCATATTCAATCGTATCTTTAGATTCGGCTTCTATTTATATGGATGCTTCTCGTTTGGATGAATTGAGTGAAAAAGAATTTAGTAAGAACAATGTCACTGTTTGTGGCTATAATGATATGTATGAAGCTACAAAGGCATTGAATGGTTTAGTACTAGTGGATCCTTCGAGTGTAAACTATGCGATTGTTTCTAATTTAAAGGCTAAGCCAGTATTTAAGGAAAGTCCAATCATTTTATGGAAGGCTTTAAAGAATGAAACAGAATTAAAGTGTACAAAGTGGGCGCACATTAAAGATGGTGTGGCTGTTACTAAATTCATGTATTGGTTAAAGAAGAATGCGGGTAAGATAGAGATGAGCGAAATGAGTGTTCAGTCTAAATTACAAGTTCTTCGTAGTGAACAAGAGAATTATTTAGATGATAGTTTTGATACGATTTGTGCCTATAAAGAACATGCGGCTATGATGCACTATTCTTCAAAGCCAGAAACGAATGTTGAAATCACAAATTCGGGCATGCTTCTAATTGATAGTGGTGGACAATATTTAGAGGGTACTACAGATATTACACGTACATTTGTGTTGGGTGATATTAGTGAAGAAGAGCGATATTGGTTTACTAAAGCATTAAGAGGACATATTCGTTTATCGGATGCACACTTCTTATTTGGATGTTCAGGAATCAACTTAGATATTCTAGCTCGTGGACCACTATGGGATCAGGATGTGGATTATCAATGTGGTACAGGACATGGTGTAGGTCACTTGTTGAATGTGCATGAATCACCAAATGGCTTTAGATGGAGAGTGTTACCTCATCGTAATGAAATGTGTGTATTAGATGAGGGTATGATTACTTCAAATGAGCCGGGTGTCTATTGTGAAGGTAAGTTTGGTATTCGTCATGAAAATGAAATGGTTGTCGTAAAAGGCAATGTGAATAACTATGGTCAGTTCATGCATTTTGAGCCAATTACGTTTGTACCTTTTGACTTGGATGGTTTGGATGTTTCTTTATTGACAAATGAAGAAAAGACTTGGTTGAACAACTATCATAAAGAGGTATTGGAAAAGATCAGTCCTTATTTAACAAGTGATGAAGCTGAGTGGTTAAAATCGGCTTGTCGATCTATTTAATGAAAGAAAGAATGATACCAATCACATGTCCACATTGTGGGCATGTTTTTGAGATAAAAAGAGATACGGTTGTGATTGCACAAATGGATAGTGTCGCTAGAATTCGCTTGAATGATGGTTCGTATTTTATGCATCAATGTCAAAAGTGTAAGTCCATGTTTTATTTGTACTATCCATTCCTATATCGGGATCCGAAAAAGAAGTTTAATCTTGTCTTGACACAACAAAAGAACATAGATAATTTGAGTGAAGATGAGAGGGTTGTACTTTGTCATAGTGTTTCACAGTTTCTTTTGGCTTTTAAAATCTATGATCAGTGTTTAAATCCTAAACTTGTATTGGTTAAAAAGAAGCAATTGGAAAAGAAATTGGGTCGTAGTATCAAATTTGATTATTATGACAAGAAGAATGGTTGTCTTTGGTTTGAGGATATGGCTGTATCTTTAACCAAAGAGGAATGTAAAGAGATTCTTATTTTGTAGTATTGTCAAAATAGGTTATAATGTTTGGTAGAAATGAGGTTTTACGTATGAATATTTTAATTGCCGGTGGTACTGGATATATTGGTAGTCATATTTGTGTTGAATTATTAGAAAGTGGTCATGATGTTGTCGTGATTGATGATTTCTCAAATTCAAAACCAGATGTGTTGGAATCGATTTATAAAATTACAGGAAAACATGTTAAATTTTATGAATTTAATGTGTTAGATGAGGAAAAGACGGAATCTGTATTTAAGGAAAATAAATTGGATGCGGTGATTCATTGTTGCGCATTTAAAGCAGTTGGTGAAAGTGTTCAAAAACCAATTGAATATTATACAAATAACTTGATGACTACTTTAGTAGTTGCCAAGATGATGAAAAAGTATCATGTTCCAAGTATTGTGTTTAGTTCAAGTGCGACTGTTTATGGAGATCCAGAAGTAGTTCCTTTAACAGAAGACTGCAAGCTAGGTGTTACGACAAATCCATATGGTTCAACGAAGGCGATGATGGAAATAATTTTAACGGATGTACAGTTTGCCAACCCAGAAATGAGTGTAACTTTACTTCGTTATTTCAATCCAATTGGAGCGCATGAATCGGGTTTGATTGGTGAAAATCCAAAGGGAATCCCCAATAACTTGATGCCTTATATTATGAAGGTGGCAACAGGTGAACTTCCTGAACTTGGTGTATTTGGAGATGATTATGATACGCCGGATGGAACGGGTGTTCGTGACTATATTCATGTGGTCGACTTGGCTAAAGGACATGTATTAGCGATTGAAAAGTACAATACACCAGGTGTGCATATTTGTAACTTGGGAACAGGAAAAGGATATAGTGTATTAGATATTGTACATGCCTTTGAAAGAGTGAATGGAATTAAAATTCCTTATGTCATCAAACCAAGACGTGCAGGAGATATTGCGACTTGCTACGCAGATCCTACAAGAGCTAAGGAACAGCTTGGCTGGGTAGCTGAAAAGAATTTGGATGATATGTGTAGAGACACATGGAATTTTGCGAAGAAACAATTATTATAGTGAGGTATTTATGGCTAAGATTATTTTAACGGGGGATCGTCCGACGGGTAAATTGCATATTGGACATTATGTGGGTTCCTTAAGAAATCGTGTTCTTTTACAGAATTCTGGAGAATATGATGAAATTTATATTATGATTGCGGATGCACAGGCATTGACAGATAATTTTGATAATCCGGATAAGGTGCGTGAAAACATTTTAGAGGTGGCTTTGGATTATTTGGCTTGTGGTATTGATCCGAGTAAGACAACGATTTTTATTCAGTCTGAAATCAGTCAATTGACAGAATTGACATTCTATTATATGAACTTAGTTTCTGTAAGTCGTCTTCAAAGAAATCCAACTGTGAAGGCTGAAATTAAGATGCGTGGATTTGATGCGAGTATTCCCGTTGGCTTCCAGTGTTATCCAATTTCACAGGCTGCCGACATTACGGCATTTAAGGCGACTACAGTTCCTGCTGGTGAAGATCAGATGCCTATGATTGAACAGACACAGGAGATCGTTCATAAATTCAATTCGATTTATGGTGAGACTTTAGTAGAACCTAAAATCTTATTACCACAAAACTGTGCTTGTTTAAGACTTCCGGGTACAGATGGTAAGGCCAAAATGTCTAAGTCTTTGGGTAACTGTATTTATTTGTCGGATGATGAAGAGACAATCAAGAAGAAAGTTATGAGTATGTATACAGATCCTGATCATATTAAGGTGAGTGATCCAGGTAAGATTGAGGGAAACTGTGTATTTACATATTTGGATGCATTCTGTAAGCCAGAGCATTTCGAAAAGTATTTGCCGGAATATGAAAACTTGGACGCATTAAAAGCACACTATCAGCGTGGTGGTTTAGGGGATGTGAAGGTGAAGCGTTTCTTAAATAGTGTTATGCAAGAAGAGTTGGCTCCAATTCGTGAAAGAAGATTGGAATGGCAGGCAAAACTTCCTGAAGTTGTCAAGATTCTAGAAGAGGGTACGAAAAAGGCGTATGCGACTGCAGAAAAGACTTTGGATGAAGTGAAGTCGAGTATGAAAATCAATTATTTCAAAGATAATACTTTGATCTAGGGGTATAGAAAATGGTAGTTGTAGATAAAGAAAATTTTATGGGTGGTACTGGTATTGCGCATTTTGAACATATCATGAGTGCACAAGAGATGCATGGTATGAATCGTGTGTATGCCAAGGTCACTTTAAAGAAGGGTTGTAGTGTTGGTTATCATGTGCATAGTGGAGATGGCGAAGATTATTTCGTTCTTTCTGGAGTGGCAACATTGGATGATAATCATGAGCGAACTTTATATTTAAAGCCAGGGGAACATTATTTTACACCAAGTGGCAAGGGTCATAGTATTTTGAATGAACAAGATGAGGATCTTGTCTTCATGGCGTTAATTATTTATGATTCTCAACAAAAAATATAAATAGATTACTAATTTGTGCAAACATGATGAACAAAATTGATATATAATACTATTGGTTTTGTGAAAGCGGTTTCGCACATAGAACTATTTCTCTCTATAATATTTCTGTGAGAAATAAACCGTCAATTTATTCTCTTAAATCGCGACTTAATAGAGGATGCATAAAGAGTAGGAATGCGCGCCTACTCTTTTTTTGTTGGTTAAACTTTGTGTATTATAGATATAGGAACGTCTGAAGTGGGTAAAAGATGCGTCTCACACGCCGTAGTGGCCTGGGTAAGCGTTATTTATTTTTGAAAGGTAGGGTATATTGTATGGCAATCAAGAGTTTTACAGATACATATAAAATTAAAGGTTCTGATATAGATCGATTTTGTCGTATTATGTCGGATACAAAGAAAATCAAAATTCAAACAACAAATGATCATCATGATCTAAAAGATGTTGAAGAATTCAAAAAATGTTTGGATTCAGTAAATGAAGTACGTAACTGTTCTTTGAAATGAATTGATTCTAAACTTACTAGAAATAAAAAAAGTTTCTTTGGAACGGCCTATGCATTTGGAAAAATGATTAATACACACTTAATTGGACAATTATCAAAGAATTATACAAATGGTAATGATAAATTGATTAGTGGGGATTTACTTATTGAACTAGCTTTCGAGCGTATTAAAGAAAAGAATATGTTAAGTCCTAGTCCAGTAATTCACATAGATTGCAAAGATGAGTCGAAGTTAAAACAAGGCTTAACCAGCAATTTGGTGACTTTGCTATAATAATGCATTTTATCACTTATG